>Ga0190334_1000428_pt1 | contig 21582 bp, 17 predicted proteins | sample 48720478_MG_FD_161270 | JGI IMG/M metagenome (GOLD analysis project Ga0190334, IMG submission 161270) | Hydrothermal vent sediment bacterial communities from Southern Trench, Guaymas Basin, Mexico - 4872-04-7-8_MG | ecosystem: Environmental > Aquatic > Marine > Hydrothermal vents > Sediment ...
CTCCTGCATCCTCAAATCCTTGTCTTAGTCCCCTCCCAGCGGTTTTAACAAGTTTATGTGGGTTGAATAGTAAATCTAAAACATTTAATGCGTGTTCTCTTGTTCTTTGTTCAGCAAGCCATGCTAGTTCTTTTTCATTTTCTGCTTCATCTTCATGTACGAATACTTCTATTATGTGTTTGTTGCACATTAGTTGTGTTTGTATCAGACCAAGACTTGCTTCATGTGCACATGTTTTGTCAATTGGTTTTGGACCAGGCATGCCAAGTGCCATTACTATATCGCAGTTGTGTTCTTCGAAGAGTTTTTTGCATGCTACAGGTAGATCTTTTATTCCTGGTACTGTGTAACGTATTATTTTAAAACCCGTATGGTTGGATTGTAGTTCATTTATGGCTGCGGAGGCCATGTCGTATCGTGCAAATGTTGTGTCTGCTATTCCTATTTTTTTCATTTGTTTTCAATCCTCTCCATCTGTTTTTGGAATTCATATGCGGAGATGATTTTGCTGATGATTTTCCGTGTGCCTTCTAAGTCACTTCCGTCTTTGAACTTGGGTAGTCTTACTATTTTGGTTTTTAATCCTCTTTTTTTTAGCTCTTTTTGTATTTGTTTTTCGTCATGTATTTGGTCGTATCCAAGGGCTATGATATCTGGTTTTATTTCTTCGACTATTTTGTACATATCTGTTTCATGTCCAAGGTAGGCTTCGTCGACTATTTTTAGTTCTTTTATCAGGTTCAAGCGTATGTGTTCTGGGTTTACTGGTTCATGTTTTAGTTCTCTAACTGTTTTATCTGTTGCTACTACTACGACCAGTTTATCTCCTAATTTTTTTGCTTCTTTTAGAAAGTATATATGTCCTAGATGTAGCAAGTCAAATGTTCCTGTTGCCATTACTTTGACCATTTTTTCCACGCCTCAATTATTTCTTTTCCTTCAAGTAGGATTAGATTGTGTTTTTTGGCGTATTCTTGTGCTTGTTTCTTAGCTAGTGCTTTTCCGTTATCCCCCATCATTTCGCATCCGCTTCCCGCTGGTGTTAGATCTGCCATTTTTAGCATGGATATTACGAGTTCTGTATGCCCTCGTCTTTCGTTCAGGAGATTTTTTGCGGCTATGCATATTGGTATGTGACCTGGTGATCTGAATTCTTGTCCGAATAGTTTTATGGCGGTGTGGTCATCAACGTTTTTGATTTTTTTGATTAGTTTAGCGAAACTATTCATTGTTAGACTGCGGTCTATATCTGTTATACCTGTGAATGTTTTGCGATGATTTATGTAAAGCGAAAAAGAAGATTTAGCATCATATGGTATGTCGTTTGGTGTTAATTCTTTTAGTATAGGGTATCTGTCTTCGATATTTTTGTACATTTCTGCCAGGAAGGGCAGTTTTAGTTTTTGTGCTACTTCATGTGATATCATGAGGAAGATTAATCCCCCTCCGTCTTTTCTCATTGTTTTTATTGATTCTGGCGTTGCATATTCCGATGCTATTACTAGATCTGTTTCTCCTTCTCTTTTGTCATCGTCGTATATTAGGATAAATTTCCCTTTTTGTAAGTCGTTTATTGCTTGCTGTATTTTTTCTATAAATTCACCCATTATGCAGATAAACCTCCCCTTAAAATAAATTTTGGGTTATTACTCAGAAATTGGTTGATTGCTGGGCCCCTTAGTTTTAGAAGATAAATATCTAGTAATATACCCAGCGATACGATTCCTCAAAAGTTTACTTTGAACATCGCTAAACTCAGCAACTTTATTCTTGTTATGTTGAAAATCATCATGTTTAAATTGATCTGGATACATCTTGATTAATTCAACTGCAATGTTTTTTATGAAAGTCTGACGTATGTTTCCCAGAGTATCACCTTTTTATAGATGAGAGGCAGGAATATAAATTTCTTATATTTAAACACTTTGGCGTAAACTCCTTACTTCTCTATATAATAAAGATAAATAACTAAATAGTAAATATTAAATAAAAAGAAAAATAATATAATATATGAAAAACCTATCTGGGTCATAGGAGGCTAATATAAAAATGCCAGCAGAAATTGAAGACTATAATGGAAACCCGGTAATCGCTCTAAAAAGAAATGAGAATGATATTTATCCATTAAGATTCGGGTTAAGAAAAGCGCAGCTCATACTTGATCATATTGATGAGATTAAAAAATTTGTTAAGGAACATTCAAAATAAAAAACAACATCTCTATGTTTATGTTTCTTAACATACTTCTACTTTTTTAATCATTTCTAAAAATTAAATATAAATAAGAGTTCCATAATAAGCTAAAATAAGCTAAATACTTCTAAATGGGGGGTAAAAACAGATTCCATCAGGAAAAACATCATTAAAAGCATTAGCTGGAAAAAAAATAGATCAACTAGAACAATACGCTATACGAAGCGATGTAGCTAGGAAACTAGGTGAGATGATATATAACTCTGATGTGTACAATCTTTTTTCAAAAAAAATCAATGAAATAAGGGATCTAAAATTAATGGAGGAAATAAAAAAAGATCCTATCCCACAACATGTTGCAATAATAATGGATGGAAACCGCCGGTTTGCAAATGAATTTGGATTAAAACCAGATGCAGGGCACATTCTTGGAAGAGACAAGCTGGAAGAAGTACTGGAGTGGTGTTTTGAACTAGGAATAAAGAACCTTACAGTATACGCCTTTTCAACAGAAAACTTCCAGAGATCAAACCAAGAAGTAAGAACAATCATGGAGCTATGTAAAAACGAACTCGACAAGGCATCTAAAGATTCAAGGATACATAAAAACCAGGTTAGAGTGAGAGTACTAGGACATCTAGAATCCCTTCCAGAGGACATAGCACAATCTGCAAAAAACATAATGGAACAAACTAAAAAATATGACAAATACTCCCTCAATATAGCACTTGCATACGGCGGACGAGAAGAAATAATACAAGCGATCAAAAAAATAGCAGAAGATGTTAAAAAAGGAAAACTTAAAATCGAGGATATAAAAGAGCCTGTAGTCTCAAAATATCTTTATACTAATGGTCTGCCTGATCCAGATATTATTCTTAGAACATCTGGTGAGGAAAGAATATCAAACTTTTTGTTATGGCAGCTGGCATACTCAGAACTATATTTTTCAGATGTTTATTGGCCAGCATTTCAAAAAAGAGATTTTCTCAAAGCAATTAGAACGGTACAAAAAAGACAGAGAAGATTTGGGAAATAACGTTTACTGTATGTTGTTATCTTTGTATTCTTCATCTCCTTCTATTTCTTCAGCTATTTCTGCTAGTTTTACAAATTGGCGATAAAAGAAATATGAAATAAAACCAGCTGCAAAAAAGATCAATGAAAAAGACAATACAGTTTCAGGAATTGTTGATGTTGAAAGATCATAAAAAATTTTTATTATTCCTTCTGAATGATTAAAGATCAGAGAGAAAAATTTGAGGATGAGAAAAATAAGTAGTAGAAATATAGCTATGCTGAAGAAAAATTTTGATAGAAGACCTGTTTTGAAATCATAATCTGCTTCAAAATATCTCTTTTTAAACATATAATTTCACATTGATGTTTTGTTAATGTCTTTATGATGATGTAGTATCAGAGGACATACCGATAGCGTTTTGGATTTTACTTTGTAGTTCATTGAGTTTTTCTTTTGTACGTCCTTCCTGTTTGTCTAGTGTTTGTTTTCTGAGTTCGAGACTTTCCTTATTTGATTTTAGTTCTTTGATTATCTCGTTTTTTCCTTTTGTTTTTATTAGTATTGCTCCTACGCTTTTGTATATGGGTGTTTTTTCATCTGTTTTTTCAAGTTCTGATAATGATTCTTCTATTTCTTTTAGTCTAAGTTCTACTTGTTGTCGTTGTTGCATTATCATCTGTAGCTGCATTCTCATTTGTTGTAATCTGTTTATTTGATCTTGTAGTTGTTTTGATGGTTCTTCAGCCATTTTATTTTTCACCTATTTTTTTGTGTGGTAAGGTATCTTCGTATTAAATAATTTGTGTTATCCCTGTCTTTTTGATAATAAAAGCGTATTTTTCTTTAAATTTCTGCTGCTTTCGTAATATTTATAAAAATTTTTATATAAAATAATAACAAGATTTTAATATAATAGAAAATATTATATAGAAAGATAAGAATATACTAGGTTATAGAAATTTATATAATATGGGGGATAAAAATGAAGAAAAATGACAAACTAGTTGTTTTGTTAGGAGTAATAATACTAGTTATCGCTTCAATTGGCATCTATTATGGGGTGCCAACCGAACCAGAAAAAATAGTATCTGTAGCAGATGATTTTGTTAAACTAACAGGGGTTTTAAGTGATGAGCTACCAACAGCTATCTATGTACCAGATAGTAATCCGTTCTATGCAATCGTTGCAACACCAGTAGCTATACATTACGATGCTGAGTGTAATCAGTATGTTATACCATTGCTTGTTCAAAACTTGACAAACCCTTCAGATCCAGTTGTTAGAGCAAAAGAGCAAATAGGCATAGTCAGTGAAACTGTTTTTGATGATTCTATGGACGCAAAAGAATTCTCACTATTTGTAGCAGATAAATACTGGGAGAGTAGTAAAGCAGCTCTAATAATCGAGAATAATCAATCAGGTTATGAATTAGGGGTGTTGGCCACACCACTAGCCTCTTATCTTAGCATACCTGTAATTGTAACTGATGAGATGGACCAAGATGTAGTGGAGATTCTAAATGATCTTGGTGTTGAATATACAATGGTTTGTGGAGATACTCTTGAAGGATATGGACATGTTCTAAAATTTGAAGCACCAGAGCAAATCGTTGATGTATCAATGGAAATAATTGAGCAAAAATTCAAAACAGCAGATCCAAGCTTTGATATAAATTACTTAACTATTACAAATCCAATTGATGCATGGCCGCCAAAGGTTCTAGATCGTAAAGAGATATTCCTACCTGAAAGAACTATAAAATCTATGTCTATGAGTCAGATTTTCAACACGGCAACTGGTCTACTAACTGGACAAACATATACAACTTGGACTTTCACAATACCTGAAGACTACAAATATGCTCTGATCAAATTCTGGGGTTACAACCATGACGCTGAGGATGCAGAAACCATGGGAGATGGTGCCAATTTCAATATTGGTCCAAATCTACCTGATCTACCAGCCGGACAACAAAAATTTGAGCTACTAGCAGGCGGCAAAACATCATCCAGTGGAGTTGCTATCCGAGATAATAAAGGAAACATACTAAAAGACATGGTTTACTCTGAGATGGTTGTATATGACCGTGGTGGTGTAGAATACGTCGTTGAAGGATCAGGATCTTGGTTAGTGAAGAAACAAGGAACAATATCTGGGAAAGTTGTTATTGAAAAACTTGAAAACCCAAGATATCCTCTTATGAAAGGACTATCAAGCATTGCACCATATTTAACAGCATATCGAAAAGGTATAATGTATGGTAAACCAGACTTTGCTTTCACCGCTGATGATGATGTTATCACTGATGATGGTAAAACATGCCCTGGATTATACATACCAAGAAAAAACCCAAGTTTAATTCCATTATCAAACAAACATATCTACTACAAAGTACATCAACCGATAAACAAAGTGCTAGCTAAGCTAGCGAGTATAGACTATAATGAAAATGATCGTAGAGATCTAAGAATTTTACGTGAATACTACAAAGAAAACCCAATTTATATAGCACTTGTAGGCGGCACAATGGGTTTACCACAATATATTTATCAAAACAACGTTGAACCATTTGGAGATTTCGATGGCGATGGAGTAGATGACACACCCTGGTTCTTCGGCGGTGGTACACCAAGTGACAACATTTACGGTAACATAGATCCTATTGAGGATGATTGGTCTAACATGGCAAATGATATCTACAGTGATAATGAGTTCCCATATCAGGAAAACATCGTTGGCAGAATAACCGGCTGGGATGTACAAGATGCTAGTGCACTTATAGCAAGAACGGTATTCTACCAGGAGATAATCAATAAACTTGAAGAATGGCGTGACAACTTTGGCCTAATGATCGGCGGTGGGCAAGATTTCCAGGAACCACTCATACGATACATGATATTTGGGGATCTTTTAGGCATGGTAAGCCACGGAGAACCAATGAAAATGGATACTGGCTATGGAGAAATGGTATTTATGAGAACAGAGGCTCAAGTAGCTAAACCAATGGAATTCGAAGTTAAAAAGGCATTATTTGAGCATGCTCAGCTACGTGGTTTCAGTGAGGAATCATTAGATCGTATAAAGAAAGCTAACTTAATAAACAGATTTTTATTCTTAAAGCCACAGATTAGAAAACTCGTAGGAGAGAACGTTGTAAAGGGGCAGGAAATTTTAGAATCATGCAATTTCATATTCGCGAATGGCCATGGATGTCAGCATTTCTTTGGTATGGCTGGCAATGATCTAACAGCGGCTGGGCTAGGTGGACCATTAATGCACTTCTTGCTTAAACAGACAATAATCCCAATACTTGGTGGGTTCATTGGACCTGGTGGTGATCTATCAAATGTTGGAGATTACACAACACGTGCAGTAGAAAACCTTAAACTAGGACCATCATTCATGTGGCTGGAAAGCTGTTTCTGCGGTAAGATAGATGGAATAGATCCTGAAACAAATATTGGACAGGCATTCATGCATGCTGGTTTAAACGCCTTGATTGCTTCATCCACTGGTTCAAATATTGGCGGAGGATATCTCGAACCAAAGAATATGAAATATGATATACCACCGATACCTGCTCTGAAATATATCACTCAAAAACAAAAATGGAAAAAAGGAATATTTGATCAAGAACCACACTTCGGCCTAGAAATCTACACAGATCTCTGTAATGAACTAAAAGAAAACGATGCAAGCATAGGAGAGGCATTCTTAAAAGCCAAAAACAACTATCTACCCTCTGATAAGGATTGGGAGCTATGGTGGTCACCACCTCTGATCAGAACAGGTATTCCATCATTAGATATGGAAATCGCAAAGGGAAACACAAAAGATTTCTACAGAGTAGATAGAGAAATGTCATCTGGTAAAGGTCCAATGTTGCCATCTAAATATGTGACATACCAAGAATATCTACTATTCGGCGATCCAGCATTCAATCCATACGAACCAATAAACAACGGGTAAAACAAACTCTTTCTTTTTCTTTTTTTCTAAGAATATCTTAAGTATAATTTATTCATTAACTTGTTTTGAAACAATGTTTTCAAAGAGTTGGCTGAGCGTTGTAATAATACCTGTTGCAATTGCATTAATATTATACTTTGTAATACTACCGTCATCAGAAAGAAAAGCATTATCTGATTTAGAGAACACATTGATTGGTACATGGGAAAATAAAACAAGAAATATAACAATAGTTTTTTACGAAAATAAAACCTATGATGTTTATAATAACAATACCCATTACACAGGAAAATGGGAAATAACAAATATGATGATGCATCGCGTTAATTTAAACTGGGAAGGTTTCTCAGCAGAATATATGTTCATGTTTATAGAGGAGAAAGATCAACTTATACTCGTAGGTGTTAATGAACCTGCAGGGCTTGTTTATCTTTCTAAAGCATCATAAAACAAAACAAAGAAAACTTTTATTTTGATACTGATTGCAGACTAAAAATAATGTTTAGGAGGAGTATCCCCCTATCATCAGACTTGGATCACCTAGTAAAACCCATTGCTCCACTGTTTTGGGATGACCTGACTCTAAATCAGTCATATCAAAAGTATGAATATAGCTTACAATAGCCTGAGCATATGCGTCACCTAGTATCTCATGATGCTCAGTGCCGTACTGCTTGAAAAACTCAGTGGTGATCCATCCGTCTCCACCGCCGATTGTCAATACTTTACCGGGCATGCCATACCCAAGACCTGTGTTTCCCATAGAAGCAATTGCTCCACCATGTGGGTTACGTATAAGCCGCCAGCTGAAACACTCAGGAACAGGTGTTCCATGGCACCACATATACCGATGACGTGCATTTTTAAATAAATATGGCATAGCATCAAGAACTCCAAGAACCATTGAGACATTGAACTGACTGTTATGACAACCTCCTATCACCGCGATAGGTAGTTTTTCACCATTTGAAACAGTATCCGTTGGGAACGTTGGTACTGATAGAAACGGCGGCCAAGGCTTTAAAGTAGTAACTTGTAATCCAGTTACACTACCATACATACGGTTACCTGGTATGCCAGGATAGTGATCCGCCCAAACATTAGGGCTACCATGCCCAGACATAAACAGAAAACCACTGCCATTACTGATTGCTTTTAATACATCATCCTGCCCTGTGAATTTACCATTAGATGTCCACAGTATTTCTTTTTCAAAACCGTTCATGTAGTACATTGCTCCACCGCGGCCATACAGAGTTTTTTCGCCGGTAGTCCATTCTCCCTCATAGTACATCTCTGTGTTGTTTCTCCAATCTGAGAAGATTATGTTACCATTCATATCTTTTATCCAGACATGGATGCTTGTGACATTACCATATGGTTTTGGATCATAGGATTTACCACGTATTGTTAGAACACCGTTTACATAGCTTATGTTAGCCCATGGATTGAAGTCATTATTGTACGCCTCACGTTCAGTGGGGGTGTATTTGTAATCATTGTAACCTAGGATGTTATCAGGCGAGATAGACACAATCTCAGCTATCGGAGGCGCAGGATAACCATTCTGCAATGCTGGATTTAAATGATCATCATGGTTGAATGTGATATACGTCTCCTGTGATCTATCAATTTTTATCCTTGTAGCATCAACAGGTCCTTTTTCTCCTTCATCGTTTATGCTCTGTGCATAGATGATATAGTAACCATTTGGAAGACCAGTTGTATCCCACTGAATATTCAGATCCTGTTGATCAAGGAAACCATCCCCTGATACAACTGTCATCCTGTTAAACCAATCAGAGGATCTGACAGAACCTGCTTCATAATTTATTATTTTATCAACAACTGTTTTTACCTCTCTTATACTCCTACATGCAAGACGACCAACTGCTATATCAGGTAGCATGTCGATGTTTTCATCATCCTCAACGCCAGGTTTTCCCCAGGCTGCAAAAACACCATCTCTGTTAGGATCCCAGCTTGAGAAATTTCCTTCTCCATCATATATGTCTGCGTAATACAGATCACTTATAACGCCGGGATCATGTAACGTCTCGGCTTCTAAGGGGAACTTGGGATTATCATAAAGATTTGTATATCTAACGGGTAAATACCAATATCTAGATCCCTGATTGCAGTTATCTCTTGGCTTAGCATAAAACTGTGATTTTAACCCTCCAACTAGTAAAACATATTTGATGTTGTGTGTTTCTATCATATCTTTTATGAAATATTTGATTTTCTCAGGTTTATCAACGCCGTTGTAGTTTTTGTAGATCTCCTCTGTTGTCTTTAAAAATGTTTTGACACCTATGTTGTTTTTATGATCAACTAGTTTTTGTAAGGGTCTTTTAAAAATTCTTGGTGCAATAATGACAAGATCGTAATCTGCGGTGGTTGCTCTAGGCTTTTTATTGTTTTCTTCATATGTTATTTTTATGTCACTTTTATCGATGCTTAGCAGTTTTCCTTGTGCTGGCACATATCTAACAGGATATATATGAACTATAAGATGTGTAACCCTTTCATTTTCCTTGTTTAAACCACATTTAACACTGTATCGATACCATGTTGAAGGATAAGGATCATTGCTACTATATATCTTCAGATCTTTTTCCTGTTTAACTGGAGAAGTTGTTGCTGTAATGAGAGGAAGCATCCTGGGAGATGGAGATATCTGTTTTGAAACATGTTTCTCGTTAACCTCTCCTGGTGTTACTTGAACTCTAACATTTTTCACACCAAAGGGTAGTTCAAATATTTTTACAATTTTTGGAAGTATCGGCCGTCTGGGTTCCATCAAAAAAGTCGATACATCATCCAAAGTTAAATCGATATAGTTTGTGTTTGTTTCTTTTAGTTTAAAATGTGGAAATGTTATCTCATCTGATAAAGCTCTAACTGTGGGTGTGAATTCTGTGTTTTTATTATTTGCTCCGGCTGCTCCTATTCCACTTATTACTAGAAAAGTTATTAACAAAATACTTATGGTTTTTTTCATATAATTCTTTACCCCCTTCATTTAATTTGTATTATATGTTATATAATTTAACATATAAATGTTTTTATTTTTTGATATAATTATAAATGGGCCATCTATTAAAATTCCTAAGTTATCGTTTTATTTTTCACTGTTTTTCTCCTTCGTCTTCCCCTTCGTTATCGTCACCGTTTTCAACGATTTTAGCAACTGATACTACTTTATCTCCCTCGTTAAGTCTCATTATTCTAACACCCATCGTGTTACGACCTTGTATTCTGATATCTTTTACTGGTATGCGTACTATCATACCCTCTCTACTTGTAAGCATAATTTCATCATCATCTGTTACTTCTTTAACCCAGATTACTTTCCCATTTCTCTCATTTGTAATAATAGTTCTAACACCTTTGCTACCACGATGTGTTTTACGGTATTCACTTATAGGAGATCGTTTACCGTAGCCGTTTTCTGTTATTGTTAATAGTGTTCCTTCTTCACTTACAATAGCCATCGACACTGCTTTATCATCCTTGCCAAGTCGTATGCCAATAACACCGCGTGTGACTCTTCCCATTGGTCTTACTTCACTTTCATGGAATCTACATGCTTGACCGTTGGCTGTAGCTATCATGATGGTTTGTTTCCCATCAGATAGTTTTGTGCTGATGAGTTCATCATCTTCATCTAGTTTTATAGCTCTTACACCGTTAACACGGATGTTACTATACGCGGATAAAACAGTTTTTTTGATAATTCCTTTACGTGTTGCAAAAACTAGGTAATGTTCATCATCAAACTCATGAATAGGAATAGCTGTTTCAACGTATTCTCCCTCCTCAAGTCGAGGTAACAGGTTAATAATAGCTTTCCCCTTAGAATGACGTCCTCCCTCTGGTATTTTATATCCTTTTAACCAGAATGCCTTACCATGGTTGGTGAAAAACATGATATAATCATGTGTTGAGGTGATAAATGAATCTACAACCACATCTTCTTCTTTGGTTTCCATACCAATGAGTCCTTTTCCACCGCGTCTTTGAGTTCTGTATGTTTCACAGGGTAGGCGTTTTATATACCCGCTATCTGTGATTGTCACAACTACATCTTGTACAGGTATGAGATCCTCGATTTCTATATCAATTTCTCCTTCCACGATCTCAGTTCGACGTTCATCTCCAAATTTTTCTTTTATCTCTAAAATCTCTTTTTTAATCTCGTTTAAAATGTTCTCCCTGCTACCTAAAAGTTCTTCTAATCTTTGGATTAATTGTTTTGTTTCATTGTAATCTTTTTCGACGCCTTCAATTTCCATACCTGTGAGCTTCTGAAGCCTCATATCTAGTATTGCTTTAACCTGTTTATCAGAGAACTCAAAACGCTTTATCAAGCGTGTTTTTGCTTCATCAACTGTTTTACTACTTCGGATTATCTTGATAACTTCATCTATGTTTTTCAGTGCTATCATGAAACCCTCAAGTATGTGTATTTTTTCTTTGGCCTTGTTTAAGTCATAGGTTGTACGTCTTGTTATAACCTCGATCCGATGTAGTATGTAGTTCTCAATAAGTTCTTTTAAATTGAGAACCCTGGGTTCACCATTGACAATAGCAAGATTTAGAATCCCAAAAGTTGACTGCATATCTGTATGACTAAAAAGCTGATTGAGTACAACATCCTCTATTGCATCACGTTTAAGCTCAATTACAATGCGCATGCCTTCTCTGTCACTTTCGTCTCTTAAATCACTTATTCCTTCTATTTTCTTGTTTTTTACAAGATTAGCGATGTTCACTAGAAGATTTGCTTTGTTAACCTGATATGGCAGCTCAGTAACAACTATTTTTTTTCTGTCTTCTCCTTCTATATGTGTTTTAGCACGAACTCTTAAAAGACCTTTACCAGAGGTATACGCGCTAAGAATTCCACCTTTACCGTATATAATACCACCAGTTGGGAAATCAGGACCCTGAATAATATTCATCAACTCAGTAATGGAGATTTCAGGATTATCAATAACTGCGATAATACCATCAATAACTTCACTAATGTTATGAGGAGGCATGTTAGTAGCCATACCAACAGCTATACCTGAGGAACCGTTGATTAGGAGATTTGGAAGCTTAGCCGGCAATACAGATGGCTCCTTCAAAGTACCATCAAAATTATCGCGCCATTCGACAGTGTCTTTATCTATATCCTCAAGCATAAGTTTAGCTATCTTTGACATACGTGCCTCAGTGTAACGCATAGCTGCTGCAGAGTCACCATCAACTGAACCAAAGTTACCCTGTCCATCAATCAGTGGATAACGAAGAGAGAAATCCTGTGCCATTCTAACCAGCGTGTCATAAACAGCTTGATCTCCGTGGGGGTGATACTTACCAAGTACTTCTCCTACTACACGTGCTGATTTCTTATATGGCTTATCATGAGTAAGGCCCATATCATTCATGGCATACAAAATACGTCTATGAACAGGTTTTAAACCATCTCTCACATCAGGGAGAGCACGGCTCATTATAACACTCATTGAATAATCAATAAAAGCTCGTTTCATCTCTGACTCAATTGTATGGATTTGATTCTTTTTCTCTTGAGTATCATCTGTCATATTAGTTCACCTCATATATCTAAATTAGTCACCTCTTTAGCATGTAGTTCTATGAACTCGCGTCTTGGTTCAACTTTTTCCCCCATCAGAATAGTAAAAAGTTCATCTGCTTCCACAGCGTCATTAACTGTAACCTGTATCATCATCCTATTTTCTGGGTTCATAGTTGTTTCCCAAAGCTGACGAGGGTTCATCTCACCAAGACCCTTGTAACGCTGTATGTTAACACCGGTTTCACCAAGCTCCTTTAGTTTCACAAGTTTTTCTCTCTCAGAATAGGCATATGTTACTTGTTTTCCCTTTGAAAGTTTATACAGTGGTGGCTGAGCAATATACAGATATCCCTCCTCTATCAATGGACGCATATAACGGAAGAAAAACGTTAAAAGTAATGTGCGAATGTGCTCACCGTCAACATCGGCATCAGTCATAATAATAATCTTATGATAACGAGCGTTTTCAATGTTGAACTCCTCACCAATGCCGGTTCCAATAGCTGTGATAAGAGCGAGAATCTCATTGTTTTTCAGTATTTTATCCATACGAGCTTTTTCAACATTGAGAATTTTACCCCTAAGTGGGAGTATAGCTTGGAAATCCCGATCTCGTCCCTGCTTAGCAGAACCACCAGCACTGTCTCCTTCAACAATATAAAGCTCGGTTTTACTAGGATCTCTACATGAGCAATCAGCTAATTTACCTGGAAGTGCAGTTGATTCAAGGAGTCCTTTACGTCTTGTAAGCTCTCTGGCTTTTCTTGCAGCTTCGCGAGCACGGCTAGCATTAATAGCCTTATCAAGTATCACTCTTGCTACACTTGGGTTTTCCTCAAAAAACTCACTAAGTTTCTCATTAGTTAAACTTTCGACAATCCCTCTTACTTCAGAGTTACCAAGTTTGGTTTTTGTTTGTCCTTCAAACTGAGGATGCCTTACTTTACATGATATAACAGTGGTTATACCTTCACGACAGTCCTCACCGGCTAAACTGAAGCTTTCATTTTCAAAAAGTCCATTTTTTTTGCCATAATCATTTAAAACTCGTGTGAGGGCTCCTTTAAACCCTGAAAGATGTGTCCCCCCTTCATGAGTGTTAATATTATTCGCAAATGTGAAAATGTTCTCTGTGTATCCATCAGTGTACTGAATAGCAATTTCAACTTCAACATCTTCTTTTTCTGCTTTTAGATAAATAGGTTCAGGGTGAAGAGGTGTTTTATTACGATTAATATATCTTACAAACTCTTTGATGCCACCGTCATATTTGAAAACTTCTTTTTTACCGGTTCTTTCATCAAATATTTGTATCTCTAATCCTGCATTTAGAAAAGCAAGTTCTCTTAATCTTGTTGCAATTATATCATATTTTATATCTGTAGTCTCAAAAATCTCAGAATCTGGTGAAAAAGTAATAGTTGTACCTGACTCCTGGGTTTCACCAACTTCTTCTACAGGGGTAATTGGTTTACCATGATCATATTTCTGACGATAAATACGGTTATTTCTTTTGACTTCTGCTTCAAGCCAGGATGATAACGCGTTAACCACAGATATGCCGACACCGTGTAAACCACCAGATACTTTATATGCTTCATTATCAAATTTACCACCTGCATGTAATGTTGTTAAAACTAGTTCTAACCCAGATTTTTTGTATTTAGGATGCATTTTTACTGGGATGCCTCTACCATTATCTTTTACTGTTACTGACCCATCCTTGTTTATTATTACTTCTATTTTTGTGCAGTATCCTGCTAATGACTCGTCTATGGAGTTATCGACTACTTCATATACTAGATGGTGGAGTCCTCTTTCATCAGTACTGCCGATGTACATCGCCGGGTTTTTCTTTACTGCTTCAAGTCCTTCTAATACCTGTATGGAATCAGTGTCATAAATTCCGTTATTTTCTTTTCTTTCTTTAGACATATTTTTCACTTCATTTTTTGAGTATTTACACTAAATGAGGATAGATTTTCACAGGATTTTTTTCATCCCATCTCCTATGCGGTTTTTATCTGTTTTTTATATGGTATATCCCCTAATAAACCTTACTATTAATATTATATAATATAATTAACAGGGAAAGTGTTAACTTGCCCAGTTTTTTTAAAGAAATCAAAAAATGTTAAAAACAATACTTCATTAGTGTTTAATAATCTTCAGGAGTACAATGGGGAGATAAAACCATGGATAAATTAAGAAAAATCTGTTTAATCTTGTTTTGTCTTGTTTTGTTATCTGTTTCTAGCTTTATTTCATCTGCTGAGATACAGGATGATTATGCACCTATTCTGTATTTTGAAAAAAATGAATGCTGTTATCCTGTTGATGTTTCGTATTTACTTGGTGAAAGCCCATTAGATGCTGTTTCTAAACTGAAAACAATTAATATTGAAGGTAACACGGTTTATTATATTGATAATCCTGCGGGTACTGTTAATGACAATGGTGTGATTGATGATTATAAAAGTAAAATGTCTCAGTATGGGTACACGGTTTATTATATTGTTAACACAAGTGTTTCTGGTTATACTTTTATCCAGTATTGGATGTTTTATGCGTTTAACGATGGGGAGCATAATCGTCATGAAGGCGATTGGGAGATGGTGGAAGTTGTAATACCTGATTCCGGTGAGAAATGGGTTGGTTATAGTCAGCATTACAGTGGTCAAAAAGCTACATGGGATCTGGTCGAGAAACAAGGGGATCATATTAAGGTTTATGTTGCTCGTGGTTCTCATGCTAATTATTTAAGGAGTTACTCGGGTAAACTTGGCATTGCTAGTGATATAGTTGCTGATAATGGTAAAATATTGTTCCCCGATGATTACAAACTAGTCAAACTTTCTGATCAGATATGGCTTAATTATAATTTTTTATGGGGCGAAGTTAGCAGTGCCGAAGATATTATTATGGGTAATGCTGGCCCTCAAGGTCCTAAATATCGGCAGGACATGAATGGTAATCTTATGTGGGATGGTATAACCTGGGGTAATAGCCTCCTCCCAGCAAATGAGATATTATTTATTTTTGAATGGTTCCTGTATAATTTTGTTACAATCTTTGTTGCTTTAACTGTTGTTTCTCTTGGTGTTATTCTTTATCGTATTTATCGCCGTCATAAAAAATATGGTCTTGGGCCTAGAGTTGTTTCTATGTTTTATATTGATGGTTTTAATCTGAAAAGCATTGGGAATATTCTATGTTTTGTTGGCATTATTGTTGCTATTGTAGGTCTTTTTAACCAATGGTATGTTGTTTCAGCTGATATAAACGTTCCTGATATTTTGACAACTGGCAGGTTTGATCTTTTAACAATTGATGGTTTAAATGGTGTTCAGATTACTATACCTAGTTCATCTGGGTTAACTCCGATGGGTACTATGTTTTTTCCGTTTTCATTGATTATTCTCATTGGTTTTGTTTTTATGATACTTGGAACTGTTGGCCTTCATCTCAGTCGTAAACTTGGAAAGAAGTATCTTTACCGTGGTATCAAGTTAATCGTTGTGATAATTGTGTTGATTCTCGCTATTATGGCTATTGGTTTTATTACGGGATTGATAGGAGATACCTCTAACGGAAGTAATTACATTTTTGATCTTTTGAACGCGCTTTCAAGTAATCCTTTTGGTGGAACATATGCTTTTTCAGTGTCTGAAGGAGGTATATCTGGGCAGATAAATGTTGATTGGAATCTTGGTTTTGGAGCGATTTTGATACTTTTATCTGGTTTTATTCTCGTTATTGCTGGTGTTTTAGAAATAGTTGCAAATAAAACCTTTTTTGAACCTAAACAGTTAGATGATAAATCCAGAAAACCAGGGTATGAACCACCTGAGCCGTCAAAAGAATCTGATTTACAAGTAGAGGATATCGAAGAAGATTCTTAAGAAATTAGTAGAAAACAATAATAAAATAATATTTTCTAATATTTTTCCAGTAAATACATAAACTAGTTGTTATATACTAAAAGTGCCTGTGGGGGTTTTTGGATGATTGTTAACGCTGATCTCCATATCCATTCACGTTTTTCTGGTGCAACTAGTGACAAAATGAATATTGAGACAATATCTCTAGAGGCACCTCGGAAAGGTGTCGACATTGTAGCTACTGGTGATTGTCTTCATAGTGGTTGGATGAAAGAAATAAAACAATGTGAACTAGTGGATGAAGGTACATATGAACTAAATGGTACACGTTTTATCCTCAGTGTCGAAGTTGAAGCTGTTAAACGTGTTCATCATCTGTTATATTTTCCTAGTATGTCTGCCGTTGAGGATTTCAAGGAACGTATAAAATCAAAAGCTAGGAATCTTGAATCGGATGGCCGTCCCAATGTTGATATGACTGGTGAAGAGTTAGCATCACTTGCCAGAGATGTTGATGCTCTTATCGGTCCTGCACATGCTTTTACACCATGGACTGCGATATATGCTTATTATGAAAACCTTAATGAATGCTACGGCGACATGACAGATTATATAAGTTTTGTTGAACTTGGATTAAGTGCTGATTCAGATTTTGCTGATAAAATAAAAGAGCTACATCGCCTTACATTTCTTACGAACAGTGATTGTCATAGCCCTCATCCGGTACGTCTCGCTCGTGAGTTTAACCGTTTTGAGGTAAAAGATGTCACGTTTCAGGAGATCAAAAAAGCGATATTACGCATCGGTGGTAACAAGCCAGTACTCAACGTGGGTTTACCACCTCAAGAAGGGAAGTATCATGAAACCGCTTGCACGTCATGTTACACACATTATACTCTTGAGGAGGCTATACGTCGCCGTTGGAAATGCAGCTGTGGAAAACGTATTAAACGAGGTGTGAAGGATAACATCAATGAAAAAGCGGATTTCTCTGAGGCGATTCATCCTGATCATCGCCCACCATATGTTCATCTGATTCCACTTGCTGAGATTATTACAAAAGCAGTTGGTCAGCGTAACCCGTTTACTCAGACTGTTACAAAACATTGGTCAGATTTAGTTGATGCTTTTGGCAGTGAAATAAATGTCTTGTTAGATGTTGATATGGATGAAATAGCGAGAGTTACTGTTCCTGCTGTAGCCGATGCTATACAAGCTTTCCGCGAAAAAAAGGTAATAATTCTCCCTGGTGGTGGTGGTCAATATGGTCGTATTGAACTTCCATCCAAAGAGGAAATTATTAGAGTTTCATCTCATCCGAAGGATAAACAAACAAGTCTTTTTGATTACGAAACATAAATGAGGTGATTTCTTTGGACTATAAACTAGCTGAGAATAAAATCAAAAAACTTATTTCCAACACACAAGAGGATGTTTTACAAAAAATTGTGGATTTTCTTTATGAAAATTTTGAGAAATACACCTGGGTTGGCATATATATCGTTGAAGATGGTACTCTTGTTCTGGGTCCCTGGAGAGGAAAACAAGCAACGGAGCATACAAGAATCCCTGTTGGAAAAGGTATCTGTGGTAGTTCAGCAGCAACAGGTAAAACAGAACTTATTTCAGATGTAAATAGCGATAATCGTTACCTTGCTTGTTTTGTTTCTACTAAATCAGAGATTGTTGTTCCAATAAAAAAAGAAGGTCATGTTATCGCTGAGATAGACATTGATTCTGATGCGCGTGATGCTTTTAATAATGAGGATAAAATATTTTTAGAAAAGATTGCAGATATGCTAAAGGAGCATATCTGACTTTTTTCAGTACTCAAGATCTTCATCATAGCCAGCGGCTCAGAAAGGGTTCGTTCATCACCAACCTAGTTTATGTTTTTTCTATGATTTAATGGTTTTTGTTTTTTCCTCATCATGTTTCTCTTTGCTCGTAATGTTTTTAAGTAATAAAAAACATAATTTATTATTTGGGAGTTTTTAAAATGCGTAAAACAGTTATCCCCAAGATATTTATTATTTTCATCAACGTGTTTGTTTTATGTATGCCTTTATGCTTTAGTTTTGAAGTTACCCCTTTTTCCTCGGTTCATGATCAAAGTATCGTTATTCAGGATGATATTTTAGATGGTGCCTGGTTCGAAATTCGTGATGGTGTAAGGATTATTCATCTTAATGGTTCGTATTATAATATGGGGTATCAGCTGGGTTATTTTTTAAAAGAGGACTATTTAAAAAGTAGACGTGCATGGCTTGATTTTATTGAGAAAAAACTTGGTATTTTCTATGATGATCTTGTTTATATCTGGAATACATTGAAGGATATGGTGCCGCAGGAGTATAAAGATGAGATGCAGGGGAGAGCCGATGCTGTTAATTTATCTTTTGAAGAAGTAGCTGTTATGGATGTACTTGACCCTGCTATTAGATGTGTTGGTATGGCTTGTTGGGGGCCTGCGACAGTTGATGGTAGACTTTATCATCTAAAAAGTGCTGATTGGCCTCTTAGGAGCATACGCGATCCCATTACTGGTGATTATGCTTCTAATGATCAGCTTTTGATTGTTCGTACACCAGAGAATGGTTTTGCATCTGTTGTCATTGGGTTATCAATTGAGGTAAGCGCTGAGAGTGGTATAAATGAGAAGGGTATATCTATTGGTTATACGGCAGTTTATGTTAATGATACAACGATTCATGGTACTCCTCTGGGTATTAGACAGAGAATGGTACTTGATAAAGCAGAAGACATTGAAGATGCTCTGAGTATTATTTCAAGTAATAGAACCACAGGCGCTACAAATATTATCTCTGATGGTAAAAATAGAACTGCCTATGTTGTTGAACAAAGTGCAAATTATTTGTACACTGGAACATGGAATGGTACCATCGAAAACAATTATCCCTCTTGGACAATTGATCATGTTATCAGACGGGGTAATCTTTTCTTGGATCCAGTATCTGCAGGTTTAAAGGAAGATGTTTACAAAAAAAGCAATATATTCCGTTGGTTTCTTAGTTTATTTGGTTTGGAAACTGAATATAATCAGTACTGGAATATAAAACATTTCAAAATATTCAGCAAAGCCATAGAAGAAAACTATGGAAATTTTGATCTCAATAGTACCATGGACATGCTTAGATCAGTTTACCAGGGTAAAACAAATTTGTTTTATAGATTTGTTCAGAAACTCGGCGGACCATATTCTCAGGTCTGGTATCAATGGGTTATATGCCCAGAGACTGGTGATATTTCGGTATCATTTGCAAATAATGCCACATCTGCTTATAACAACCCTGTGCATTATTTTAATTTGTATAAACTTATAAACGCTGAGCCACCATAATTTTACATAAAAACAAGAATATCAACGGTATCCTTCGACATGTTATAATCATTATATGCCAAAACATCCAATGTATGCAAACCAGGAGATGCATCAAGATCCCACTCATAGGGCGCCTCGTTATCAACATGTTTTAGTTTACCATCAATATAAAACTCAACCTTGTTAGTATTCTCAGCAGATATCTCTACTTTTAGTTTACCAAATATGCGAGGTGCAGCTAACTGAAAATGTAATTTTTTGAGTTTAAAAACAGTGTTAAATTCTCGGCCAAATAAATATGTTTTAAAGTTTTTTGGTTTCTCAATTTGCACCTTGGGTATATCAGGTTTAAGGTTACCATATACATCGCCGAGATACATTATACCGGTACCTTTTCCATACCATTCCGCGAACATGTTTGTGTCGTATGATATTTTCACCCATCCATTGTCACCCCACTGTGATCCCCAGCTGTTTTTAACAATCCAGCATCTCTCATTGTCATCATAGCCTACCATTGTCATAACATGTCCACCAGCTATTTTTCCCCATCTATGTTTATAAACACCTCCATGGTAGTATAAAAAATCCTTCCAGAAACGTACACATATAACAAGTGGGCCATGCTCTATCAATGCTGTTTTTATTGAGTTTTCATCATGATCAACCCAGCCCCACTCAGTTATTTTTACTGTTCGGTTTTCCCAACCTGGTAGACTCTCAAATGGATAATCATATGCTCTATGTGGATCTGGGTAGCATCCTTCATCGGGTACACCATAGTTTACTAGATAGTTTGCTGCGTCTACTATGTTTACATATCCTGCTTTATATGTTCCACCAGCGTAGAAATAAAGATGTGTCTCTGATAAATCTGGTTCATATAGTTCTTTCATCTGATACTGCATTTTTGTTTCAAGAGATGCACATAATCCATATGTTTCACATGTTGGCGCTGGAGCTTGGTTTTTAACAGGTGTTGTGTAATCTGTACCATTTATATCCCGCCAGCTGAAATAAGATGGTAAATCATTTTCTTTAGAGAAAGTACTTATGTCTTCAGCATGCAGTGGTATTGCAGGTATTACTAGTATGAATAATGACAAAACTACCATAGTTTTTTTCAATTTAAACCCCTTTTTTTATTAATGTTTTAATTGTATATAAATTTTTTATTGAAATATCATTGAAACATTTGATAATTTTTTTATCCCATAAAGTCCCAAATGGTTTTGCTCCATTGATTCCGCAGAATATCAACGTTGAGATTAATGATTTTTTTCTTGTTATCTTTTATAACCAAGATATTGTTTTCTACTTCACCAAGATAAACAAAAGGTGTTCTCCTGGTTTTTAATAGTTTTTCAAAATCTTTTTTGTAGGTTTTTTTAACCTCTACAACCCACCGTGTGTTACTCTCAGAGAAAAGCTTGATATCTGAACGTAAATCCCCTCCAACATCCCTGATGTTAATATCCGCTCCTAAGTCTCCACCGATACACATCTCCGAGAGACAAACACCAAGTCCACCTTCACTTATATCATGACATGCAGAGATAAAACCTTTAGAAATTGCTCCTAGAA
>Ga0190334_1000429_pt1 | contig 21581 bp, 26 predicted proteins | sample 48720478_MG_FD_161270 | JGI IMG/M metagenome (GOLD analysis project Ga0190334, IMG submission 161270) | Hydrothermal vent sediment bacterial communities from Southern Trench, Guaymas Basin, Mexico - 4872-04-7-8_MG | ecosystem: Environmental > Aquatic > Marine > Hydrothermal vents > Sediment ...
TGTTCTTGCCTCCCTATTCACCCGATCTAAACCCCATGGAGTGGTTCTGGAGGTTCTTGCGGAAGCAAGTCACTCACAACACTTTTTTTGGCGATTTCAAGGAGCTCCAGCGCGCTCTTATTAAATTTATCATGAAATATAAAAGTCCATCCAATGAAATTCGCACGAGGTGTAGCCATGACAAGATAGTTAATTCGTTATAAATAATTTATTTTCAAACAAATTCTTTATTTCTAAAGTTTTTTCTTTCAACAATTTAATCCTTAAATCATTAGTATTTATATTATTAAGTGAACTATATTTTTGTTTTAAAAAATTTAACTTTTTAGAAATCAAGTCAAAAAAGGTAGAAATTTTCTTTCCCCTATACATTCTTTTAGAAAGTTCTAGCCTTATTTCTTTAATGATTTTTTTGTAAATTCTTTTATTTAATTTCATATTATTATCAGGTATGGTGAATTCTAAATCGGTGTAATAACCTAATAATATTAAATCTCTTTCATAATTGTTTATTGAAATATTTTTTAATATAAATTCACCATTAAACGAAGCCATCTTGAAATAATCTAATTCTTGAAGGTTTAAACTGTCGATAGTTCTAAGAATTGAATTGCAAACTAATGAAAACATGGCTCCAATGGCGATAGAGTCAATTGATTCACGTGTTACTTCCGAAATTAACATCCCCTTGCCATCAATCAAAAAGCAAGCTTTAAATTGTCCTTCATTCAAGAAGGATTCCATTATGTCTTTCAATATCTCGTACCTCCCTTTATCTTGCCCGGAACTCTCCTTTGGTATGGATTCTTTTTTCTGCCATTCAATTTGACCTTTTTTACCCTCGGGACCTATAAAATGACTTTCTTTCAACAATAATTCTTTTACATGCGTCTCTATATCCTTCTGAGCATTTTCCAATTCAATTTGGGCATTTTCAATCTCTTCTTTTTTACTTTCTAATGCTTTTTCTTTTTTAATTAAAATGATTTCTTTCTGTTCTATTTCGATTTTTCTTTGTTCCAACTGTTTACTTAAATTTTTAAAACTCTCTCTAGCAGCTTCCAATCTTAAGCTTCTTTCCTCGAACTCCTTTTTTCTTTCTTCCAATTCTTTTATTCTTTCTGCAAATTCATGTTTATAATCTTCAATTTCTCTATATTTTTCTTGAAATTCATCTATTAAGTTTTCATATTCTTCTTTCTTTTCATTTAATTCTTTTTTCATTTCTTCATATTCCCTGATCTTAATGTTCAATTCACTCAATTTCTTCTCATAGATTTCCTCCAATTCTTTTTCTCTTTTCATTATATTATTAATGTCCATGGACTCGCTCGCTTTGTATAGAATTCCATTAGAATTTGGGCTTTCTTCATTTATAGAAACATTTCCTTCTGATTCATAAAAAGAACTAATATTTTCTTGATTTATAATATCTTCTTTGTTAGGTTCTGTTCGAATCCCATTATCATTTAGTGTATTTTTATTACTGCGTTTTTCAATGTTTGCTTCTTTTTTTTCTTCCATCACAACATCACTTTTTTACAAATCAATTATATACTTTCAATTTTTTATTTTTTTAAAATTTTCATTAAATTTATTATCGAAAAATTCATAGTAATGAACCAATTTCAGCAAAAATCGTTCTTGCTTCATCATTTTCAAAAATCTTTTTAATTCTTTTAATCGTATTATTTACTTCAAATTGAATTAAACCGATATTAATACGCATTGAGAAAATAATATGTAAAAGAACATTTGAAATGACTCTAATAATTAGTATAGTAATATCCTGTTGAGATCCATCAACTTTAGTTGTTTTCAGCTTAATCTGTTCCAATTTCTTGTTCTTATTTATTATTTCTATCCCTCTCTCAGCCATTGATAATATGCTAGCAGTAATGGCTGCAAAACCAGCTTCATTTTCATTTTCCTCCTTAGAATTGTTTGAAAATTCTGCTAAAATTAATCCATCTTCTGTAATCAAACAAGAACTTATTGCGCCTGTATTAATTATTAGATCTTCTAATGCTTTTATTAAAATTTCTCTAATTTCCATGTTATTTTTTCCCAAGTAAATAATTTTATATATTATTATCGTGAAAATTCTTTTTTTCTTTTTTAGATGAAATTTTTTAATATATATATAAAAAAAAAAAATTATTTTTCATTATATTGGACCTTTAACCTAATACCATCTTGATTTTATCCAAAGCTGCGCTCACTTCGAAATCAATTAATCCAATTTTAGCATCAGCAGGAGCCAAAGCAACTAGTAATGCTTGACGTAATTCTTGCAGAAATATTAATTGTTTTGATCCATTAATCACAATGGATGAGATGTTTCCAGCATCCAGAGTATCGGAAACTCGTGTGCCAACAGATTGTAAAGCTGCAGTCATTGCTGCTAAAGCCCTTCCATCAATATCGCTATGTAATGCACTCGCCATCATTTGACCTTTCATGGATATTATAGCACTATTGGTTACTTCAGAATTCTTTTCAAGATCCAATAATATCTGTTTCAATTTATCTTCTTTTGCGGTCAATATAATTCTCCTCTTATTTATTTTTCAAAAAATTGACAGGTATCCTGTTCTTTTCCAGTGACATAAATTTGTTTTTTTTCGCACCAAATCATACCATCAGAATTTTCTTTACCTGCCCATTTACAATCACATTTAACCAAATTAAATCACCCCTCTAATGAAATTGTAAATTCATCTGTATTTTCTTGGGGATTAGTCTTAAAATCTGAAACGTAACCTTCTTTTCCCAAATTTTCGTTAATATTGCTATATAAAATTGCGATCATAGGACAAGGTGGTTGAGACATGTAATCTTCTCCTCGCAATCTTCTGCAAGCAGTAGAAAAAACGCAATCACCGATATCAATAACTACTTTATCATCATTTGCTTCATTAATGTTAACTCTTTGGCATAATCCAATTTCTTTCATTTTAGCAGCAAAGCTATCCGCAATAGATTTCACATCATTTCCACTGAAGATTAAATCTGTATCTTTTAAAAGATCCCTGAAAGTAAATGACATCTCGTTCCAAATAATTTGTTCATTTACACCAACATTTTTCATTGCTTTTACTAAAGCTAAAATTGTTGCATTTGAAATATCTATTAATTGTCTATAACTCACCATTTTCTATCAACTTTTTTTGTTTTTTGTAAAGATTTATGTATATTTTTAAAATAAAAGCATATTTATTATAAAAAAACTTATTTATAAATTTTTTCTTTAGTAATAATTTATAAATAAATCAAGTTTTTATAATATTATATAAAGTTTACTTGATTTCTTTAAAAAAGATTTATCATTTTTTAACTTTTGTAAAAACTTAATTAAAATAGGATTAAAAATGGAAAATATGACCGTAGTAAAGATATTTGTAACTGGTTTTTTTAATTCAGGAAAAACAACTTTGGTTCATACGTTGGATGATAAGGCAATTCACATTGAAAAGAAAATGTTAAAAGCTTTTAATGAAGAAAAAACGCATACAACTACAGGATTCGATTTGGGGCGTTTAATATGGGCAAGACCAAACCTAAATCCAGAAACTGAAGGTGTTTTAATGAGTAAATTAGAATATGAAAGTGAAAGAGAAGAATATTCTAATTGGCATGTTGTTGAAATCGAATTAAGAGGTTGTCCCGGTCAAATGCAATTTTCTTCAGTTCGTAAGATTTTAGCAACCGGTAGCGATGGTGTGATATTCTTAATAGATGGGTGCGATTTAACAAATATCGGTAATGCTTTGGTTATCTTGGAAGAAACAAAAGCAGTATTAGGTCCTAATATTCCAATGAGAATAATTGCAAATAAATGTGACAGAGAAGATTTTCATGGATGCGATATGATCTCAGAAATGGTTGGAGAAAAAGTATATAAAGGATCTGGCAAGCAAAATGTGGGAATTAAGGATGCCATAATTAATGTTTTAAAAATGATATTTAATAAGAATTATGGTCAAAAAAAAAATGAGGTGTTTATGCAAAGTGGTTGAGCCTAGAGAATCTGAATTAAAAGAAATCTTGAAAAAATTAAGAGAAAGGACTAATATCAACTATTCACTTCTTTTCACTGAGGATGGATTATTAATCACTGTAGAAAATGGATCTTTTACATATGATAATAGTTATTTTGAATCCTTAGCGGCAATATCTGCTGGGATTTTATCACTTTCAGAGCAGGGGATTAGTTTGCTTTTCAATAATGATAGAGTTGTCAATCAAGTATCGATACAAGCAGGTCATCAAATTGATAAAGATGGGTTTGAAATAATATTAGAGTACGTGGCCAATAATATAATTTTAGGAATTGTTTTTCCTAATAACTTAAATATTGGAATAATTCAATTCGAGCTAGCCCAAATAATAAAAAAGTTATCTTCATATTTTTTAACCCTTGAAAATGATATGACTGAAAAATCAGTAAAGATATTGCCTTAATTAGTTTGAAAATATTTTTAGTTATTAATAGAAATCCTTGCCCTCATTAAAAAACTTAAAACTTAATTGTTAGATATTTATAAATTTTTAAAACAAGAAAACCAAATAGTTCTGAAAAAATCTTTCCAGGATGTTATATCAAATAAAATATGAATGAAAGATTTTTAAAAAACTCATGGAGTCGCAAGAAAGGCGTGTAAAAAAAGAAAATTTGGATGTAAATAAATTAAGGGATAATGATAAAATAATTGAACATTTTATTTATCATAGGAATGAATTGCCTTCTAATTTTTTTGAAAATATTGAATTAGATTATAAATGGCACTATGGATATATTGGAAAAACCCATTATCTCGTTGATTCTAATAATAAAATTCTTGGTTGCTTAAATCTCATTTTCTTATCAATTTATAAGGGGACTTATTTGTTTTACATTGATACTATTGAAATAAAGAAAATTTATAGAAGAAAACATCTTGGAACAAGGTTAATGAGATATGTTATTAATAAAATCTCTGAAAAATATAAAAAATATAATATCTTCCTTCTTGTAGCCAAGTGTGACCCAAATAAAATAAGGTTCTTTAGTTCCATTGGTTTTTTTCCTGTTAAATTGAGGAGAACTGAAAATGGACTACATTGCATAATGGCTTATCCATATGAATCGAATTGTGAATTAAATTGTGATAGATTATTTATTTATTTCAATTGGAGAGAAGAAAATAAAGAACAATTATCTACAGATTGCATTCATGCTAATGTACAAAATCCATCCGGACTTTATTGGTGTGATAAAAAACAAATTTATGTAACATGTTTAGAAAAGCAAACTTGTCCGTACTATAAAAAAGGAAGTGAAATCTTTTTTGAAGAAAAATTTTATAGGATGAATAAATCCAAAATTGAAAAGTAAATGAAAAAAAACCATAAATATTATTATTTTTATTTAAATAAATCACATATGAATGATCGACAAAAAAGTCTTTTAAAAGTAATACCCGTTAAGGCATTGGAAGGCATATACAGAAGAACTCTCCTTTATAACGACGATTTGATGATGTGCCATTTTTTTTTGGAAAAAGGTTCTGAGATTCCCATTCATTCTCATCCACAACATCAATTAGGCTTCATGCTAAAAGGCAAGCTAAAATTCATTACCGATGAAGGTGAATTTATTGTTAATGAGGGAGATTGCTATCTATTTAATTCTAATGAACGCCATGGAGCAAAAATCCTTGAAGACTCCGAAGTACTTGATGTATTTAGTCCATCTAGAGAAGATTACAAGTAAAAATCGTTTAAATGGGGAAAAATTTAAAAAATTATTAAAAAAAGCTACCATTGATAGGCTGCAACAGAGAATATTGCAAAAACGCATAAGAGCAATTCAGCAATGAGCCAATCAAATAATAAACTCTTCTTTTTTTCTCTATTATTTTTAACCATGCTGGAAAAGCCAAAACTAAAAGCGGCGTTAACTCCATTGAAGACAATGAAAGCGAATGCGGGGGCTGCTAATTCGAAATTCATGATGTCCAATAAATAATCTAGCAAGAACCATCCTCCCAAATAAATGAAAAGCACGATCAAGAAAATCCAGCCCAGAAATTTCATAATTCTCTCAAACTTTATATCCTCTTCAAGTTCGTATTCTTTTTGCTTTAAACTCTTCTTTTTTTTTATTGTTGACATGATTGAAAAAGACCTACATGCGATTAATAAATACTTCAATTTTTCATTATTCTTAACTTTTACTTGAGAATTTGGACCATGAACCTTAAGGACGATTTTTTAAAAATAAGATGGCTTTTGCAATATCACCCTCGCAATCCTCTAAAGCAGCTCTCGCCTCCTCTTTATCAACATTTGCTTGAGCAGCAACGAGTAAGATGTCGTTTTCAGTTATCTCGGGTTTAATCTTTATTTCTTCTTCCATTTCTTCCACTTTTCCTCCCGTTGTTTCGCCAAATGAAATGGAAATTTCATTGCTAGGATATTCTTCGGCTTCTCCAACAATTTGGTAAAATTCTTGCCCCATTTGTTTCATCAAGATTATTTCTGGGTTTTCTATTACATAACTCTTTTCCGGGCCTTCTATGACAACGCGCGTGGCATCTACTTGGTCCATTTCTATCCCTTGTTGCTGCATTCTACGACGAACTTGTCTTGAAGCAAAATGGGCAGTTTCTCGTCTTTTGACGGGTGGTGTTCGTTTTGGTTTAGCTTTTTCTTTTTTCTGCAATTCTTTTGGAAGCTTGACCATCTTTTTCACTCAAAGAAATATTAATTACTTGATGTATATAATAATAATTTTAAGAATTTATATTTTTGATTTATTAATGCCTTTTCTAACATTAATGGCAACACCTCTATCAAAAGCCAATATGAAATCGATGGGGAGATTTAACCTTCCAATTGCGAGTAAATCATCATTCTCATCGACTATTAAGACTTCATCCATCGGTCTCAAATCACGATCGATATCAATCACGTGCTTGCAAAAAACATTCCTTCCTTTTTTAATAAATTCAGCTACATCATTTAAAACAACGACTCTTAAACGAGGTTTGACCGTATTGGCTATTATTCTCTGACCAGAATGGAATGTTAGCGTGAACAACCCATTATTTGGTCTGAAATTTAAAAGGAGTTTTTCTCCATCAAAAATATGTTTAATTTTACCTGTATTTCTTGAAAAAATTACTCGTACATCCGTATCTTTAGTGAATAAAGCATCAGTTATATCTGGACCAAACTGATAGTCTGAAATTGCTTTTATTTTCGTCAAAATCAAGTTATCTTCAATCATAATGATTATTATAAGCAATAAAAATAATATTAAAACATAAAAACTGCCTTAAAATTTTAAACTATAAAAATTAAGGTAAATAGATCATTCAAGAATATAGACGAGATTCAATTCCTTTTTCCTTTATCTTACTCATGACTTTTTCAATTGCTTTAATGAAATCATCTTCCGTGATTATTTCTGCATTCTTTCTAATAGCAAACATCCCTGCTTCAGTGCAAATTGCTTTTATATCCGCCCCTGTTGCTCCATCAGTCATTTCAACCAACTTTTTAAAATTGATGTTCTCAACGATATTTAATTTCCTGGTATGAATTTTAAAAATTGCTGCACGTGCTTGTTCATCTGGCATTGGAAATTCAATCAAGCGGTCAAATCTACCTGGCCTTAACAGTGCTGGATCTAAGATATCTACTCTATTTGTGGCACCAATTATCTTGACATCGCCTCTTTGTTCAAAACCATCTAGTTCGCTCAAGAGTTGCATTAATGTTCTCTGAACCTCGCGATCTCCAGATGTGGCAATCTTTAATCTTTGGGAACCAATAGCATCTAATTCATCTATGAATAAAATTGTTGGTGCCTTTTCTTTAGCTAAATTAAATATTTCTCTCACCAGTCGTGCTCCTTCTCCAATGAATTTTTGCACTAATTCAGAACCAATTATTCGGATAAAAGTTGCTTCTGTTTCATGAGCAACTGCCTTTGCAACTAAAGTTTTACCTGTTCCTGGTGGTCCATATAAAAGAACTCCTTTAGGAGGATCTATTCCAATTTTCTCAAATAATTCGGGTTTTTTTAGGGGTAATTCCACGGTTTCCCTAACTTCTTGAAGCTGTTCATCCAAACCACCCACATCTTCATAAGAAATGTCCGGTATTGAATCAATGACCTCCATTCCCCGTACAAACGGATCTAATTTAGTTGGTAAAATCTCCATGATGGCAAATGTTCTCTGATTTAGAGCTACCCTCATTCCAGGAGTTAATTTTTCGTTCTTAACTTTCCTACTAGCATTGACAACGAAACTTGGTCCCGTAGAACTCTTTACAATTGCCCGACCCTTATCATCCAAAAAATCGATAATCGTGGCAGAGACTAAAGGAGGTTCCCGTAATCTATCGATTTCATTTCTTAAACCATTCAATTCATTTTCCAATCTCATCCTTTCAGCATCCAAAAGTTGCTTTTCAGTTTCCAAATTTCGCAATCTTTTCTCCAAATGCCGAGTATAGGTGATTAAATATTCTCCATCTTTAGTTTCTTCTCTTTTTTTCCTTTCTTTAGTTGTAGTCATCGAATAAAAACCCCTTTCAACCTTAGTTTTACTTTCAAATAATTTCCTATAATTATTAATAAACTTTTATTCATATAAATTTAAGTTCTTGTCTATGAGAAATAAAAAAGTGATATCTAAAAAATTTATACATTATATTTTATAATGGTTTTTAGCTAAAAATCGTAAATTATAAGAGTACTATTATGGTTTGATTACATAATGAATAAATTTTATCAAAATATAATTTGAGGTGTGTTCTTGTCTAAAAGAAACCTTTCAAAATGGGATAAAGAATGTCCTTTATGCGGAAGCTTGATATGGGGTAAGGGAGAAACTGTCATTATTGAGGGCGCTAAAATGACTGTCTGTCATGCTTGTGCCCAACACGGAGTAAAACCTAGCAAAGCTCCAATTTCATCGGTTCAATTCAAGAAAAAGAGGCCCCAACTCCAAAAAAAGCGTCGTGGTCCTCCAAAAATGATTCGAGAAGATATTGATGAATTGGATATAGTTGAAGATTTTGCCAAGAGGATAAGGATTTGTCGCGAGTCCAAGGGTCTTAATCAAGATCAATTTGCTCAAAAATTGAATGAAAAACCTTCGTTAATCCGAAGAATAGAATCAGGAAAAGCAAAACCAACAATAAAACTTGCAGAGAAGATAGAAAAAGTCTATGGCATTAAACTTTTAAAACTAGCAAGCGAAATTGAGGCACAACCTCAATCTGAAAAGTATCTCAAGAAATCTGATAAAGTTACATTGGGCGATGTGGCATTCATAAGGAAAAAGGATTCGTAAAATACTCATGAAACGAAATGTCCTAGTTAGCCATTAATTTCTTCTTTTTCTATCTTATTATATCTTGAAAATTCTAATTCTTGTAATTGAGCTATTTTACTTTTTAAAAATTGAATGACCTTGGTGTTATCTTCTGCTTTCAAGGGTGCACCACATTCTGGGCATTTAAAGTTCAGATCAAATGCTTCATCAAACACGTATTTTATGCCAGTACTTTCACAATTTTCACAAACAAAAAAATAATTGTTTTCTTCAAAATAAAGGCGATCTCGCAGTTTCCTCTCGACCATTTTCTTTTTTTCCATTAGAATTTCTTCTATGAGGTGGAATTCGTGCCACCAATAATATATGAACCAACCGGTTGATTTATCCCGAATCCTTCTAAATTGGGCAAGTTTTTCGCTATATAAACGATATAGGGTTTTTCGAACAGTATTTAATTTCAAAATTTCATTTTCTTCTGGCTCAAAATCAACATCTAACCCTTCACTTTCAATTCTTTCCTTGATATTTTCCGTGATATCTTCATCGGTAATATCCTCATTTTCAGAATTAATCAATTCCTTGCCAACTTCAATAGCAACATCTCCTCCGATAACGTATAAAAAGGAACGTAAAAGTGGGCTAAGTTCTTTCAATATTAAAAAACTCCTTCTTTATCTTTATTATTTGCTTTAATTATTAATCAAAATTAAATTTTTGTAGGAAAAAAATATATCACTATAAAAAAAATATTTTAAGCAACAAAAGAATATTGTTTTTCGAGGGGGGCTCCATCCACATTGGCAATCCTGGTCAATTTACCTTTCCTTATTGCCAATATCCGCAATAACCTTGAGTCCTTAACATTCGCTGGAAGCTCTATATCTGTAATCTTGTAATTATTGTATAATATTATGGATTTCCATTTATTAGGTAACTCCTCCACGAAATCTGGAAGCGCTAATTCAAGCAAACGGCTAAGGTTATCACTTGTATTCTTTAAATATCCTGTACTGAATTGCACGCGCTTGTTAACATCATCTTCTTCTATTTTTTTCTTAGATGGTTGCGGAATGTTTTTTTTCGTGGTCACCTTGCAATTTGCTCCAAGATTAAATGAGACTAAAAAATAGCTATTTGATCTAAATTCTTCAATGGCTTCTAATAATTTTGGTTTTGTGATTTCTTGTTGAATGTCAGCCTTGTAATTTTGAGTTTTTCCTTTAGATTTTATCAAGGACCAATTAAAACCTAATTTTTTAATCAAATCGCTAATATCTTGTCCCGAAATCAATTTTCCAGTTATTACAAATTTCTGGTCAGGAACTTCAATGGAATTGGCAACAATCTCAGCAACTAAATCTTCATATTCGTGAGTTCCCTTGAGAGTGATTTTTGCACTCGTCAAAGATATTTTTAAAGCCGGTCCGATAAAATCTCCTTTAGAATATTTATAAAAGTGTCGATGCACGTCTATGTGTTCTCTTGCTGGATCTTTTAAAATTGGTGTTTTGAGTAATTTCTTTAAAAAATGCAAGATTAATCCCTACTTTCTTTTAATTTCATTAGATTTTTAGCTTTTTGTTATAAATGTCTTAAAGGTACATTACTTTAAACATTAATTATTTCGCATGAATAATGCAATAAAAGAAATTTTAATGGAAAACTATTTTAGAAATGTTTTTTGATTGGGAATACAATTTTAATAAACTTAAAAAAATTTAGAAATATATTTATTATTATCATTAACAATAAATATATCTGAATATAAAATGGCATTATTTTTATTCCAATCATCTGAGTTCGTTACTCCTGCCCCCATTTTATGGGTTCTCGGTTGGCTTTTTTTTGCAATCGGATTAATTTTTATTGTTATCATCCTTTTATATTCAAGGTTTGGAAGGGAAATGTCCATTAAATTTTCAGTGATTACAATAGTAGCAGCAGCATTATTGTTGGGGTTTTCAATACATTTCATTCTGATAAATTTTAATTTATAAGAAGTTTCAAGCATGGATTAAAGGAAGGAACGCTTTCATGACCCTTTCAACTCGAACTTGATTTAAATTTAAAGACACCAACATTTAAAAAAGAAGAATATCATTACTTCTTGTCGTTCATTTAATTTTAATTATATAATTGCATGAAAAATGTTATTTCAAGCAGAAAGTTCCATAATGTTCATTATTTGGTTAATAATTGCAACCGTCCTTTTGTGGCTAATCATATATCTATCGGTACTCGTAATCCAATCAAAAACTAAAGCATCAGATAAAAAGTTCATGGAATTATTATTGGCTTTCATAATCGTGCTATTTTTGCCTATTGTACTTAGTGCTATCAGCATGGTATTAGGTTCTATTGGACAATTACTTGCATTAATACGATTTGATGGTGGCGGCAATCCTGGGGCGCTTTTGGCCCTAGTCCCGATCATCGGATTTTTGATCGTACTTGTATTGACAAAATATTTAATAGATTTGCCATGGGACAATTCCGTCTGGATCTCTTTGTTCACGTTGTTCATCTTGTACATCTTATTTACAGTAATTCCCGAGTTAAACTCTTTCATAGGATTTGCTCTATAAATTTGTGCTTTTCCTTTCAAAATAAATTATTATTTTTTTTATTTTTAATAATTGAAAATTAATGATCGTGAAAAGCTAATTAAAAATAATTGATAGAAAGAGATTTTGATGAAAAATTAAAAAAATAGCCCAAAACTAAAAGATCATATTTTTTCTTTTAATTTCAAGCGAGGTGCTAAACCTAAAGACATCATTTCTTGTAATAACAATTTGAAAGCGTAAGAGCAAACTACCCGTGAAATCACCGTACCTTCTCCACATACTGGACAATATCTCTTATCACGGTTTCTATCGTACACCGCTAGCAATCCACACTTCTCGCAAACGAGAATTATGGTCTTATCAGACTCATCTAAAAGCCTCTCTTTTAATAAAAGAGCCGATCCATGGCCAACCAAACAATCGCGCTCCATCTCTCCAAAACGCAAGCCCCCTTCTCTTGCACGACCCTCTGTTGGTTGTCTCGTGAGGATCTGGACGGGGCCCCTTGCTCTGGCATGAAGCTTATCCGCTACTAAATGGTACAACTTCTGATAGTATATTGGAGCACAATATATGCCTGCCTCATACTTTTCTCCAGTAATCCCATTGTACATTACTTCACGTCCATTAAATTCGAATCCCATCTCAACGAGTTGTTCTTGTAATTTCGTTATATCCCTCCACTCGAAAGCCGTGGCATCGCCCAATTTTCCAGTAGTGCAAGCAATCTTGCCGCTAATTCCTTCAAATAATTGTCCTAATGTCATTCTTGAAGGCATGGCGTGCGGGTTCACGATGATATCGGGTATTACTCCAGAAGAAGTAAATGGCATGTCTTCTTGCGGTTGAATCAACCCTAAAACTCCTTTTTGCCCATGTCTTGAAGAAAACTTATCTCCTAATTCCGGGATCCTCAAGTCCCTTACTTTTATTTTAACTAACTTATTCCCGTCGACCGTTTCTGAGATGATAACCGTATCCACGATCCCTTCTTCATTATGCCTCATCGTTTTTGAAGTTTCGCGCCTGTTTGGTTGCATTAATTCGAATTCTTCATAAGATTTGATGAATCTAGGTGGCGAAGTCCTTCCTATTAAGACATCTCCTCCTTTTACTTGGGTTTCTGGTTCTATGATACCATCTTCTTCTGATAATAACCTATATGATTCTGCTGACTTGAAGCCACGAACGCCTCTTTCAGGTATTTCAAATTTATCAACCTCGCCTCCAGGATATTTTCTCTCTTCAGCATCATAAGTTCTAAAGAAATGGCTCCTCGCCAAACCCCTTTCTATGGAAGCCTTATTTATTACTATGGCATCTTCTATGTTATAGCCTTCAAAACTCATCATAGCGACAATAAAATTTTGACCTGCTGGTCGTTTGTTAAATCCTATTATCTCCATTGGACTCGTCGTTACTAATGGTTTTTGTGGATAATGAAGAGTATGACCTCGCGTGTCTAGTCTTAAATGCATATTGGCAGCAAAAAGACCTAATGCTTGCTTAACCATTCCAGCTTCATATGTATTTCTTGGAGATTGATTATGTTCTGGAAATGGAATAATTGATGCACAAATTCCTAAAATTACTGCGGGAGATATTTCCATGTGAGTGTGCTCAGCGGTTATATCTTCCTCGAACATGGCTATGAATGCATTTTCCTCTTCTTCAGCGTCAAGATATTCAATAACGCCCTTGTTAATCAAATCAGACCATTTATATTTTCCTTGTCTTAATTTTTCAATATCTTCCTTAGTAATCAGCAATTCCTTGTTTTTAACAACGAATAATGGCCTGGTCGCCCGTCCAGCATCACAGTTTATCTGTATTTCTTTAGAATCAATATAAAATCCAATATTGACGTGTTCCCCAATATCACCCCTTCTCCTTTTCTCTCTTAATTGTCTTATGAAGGGGTTATATTTCTGATGAATTCCTATCAACTTTCCATTGAGGAAAACTTTTGCCTTATCGCCCCTTATATTCTTGACTTCATTAATGGGAATTACTCCCAAATCCAATAAAATATTTTCAATTATTTTCTCATCTATGCCGACGGATATGATTGAAGTCAAACCTAAGTTCTTCACAAGGCCACAATTTGGACCTTCAGGAGTTTCAGCAGGACAAATTTTACCCCACTGTGTTGGATGTAGGTCTCTAGCTTCGAAATGTGGCTGACTTCGACTTAAAGGTGAGATTACCCTTCTTAAATGGCTGAGAGTACCAATATGGTTTGTTCTATTTAATAGTTGGCTAACTCCGGCTTTACCACCTACCCAGTTTCCAGTTGCAAGTGCGTGCCTTATTCTTTCCGTTATGACATCAGCTCTCACGGCAGTTTTAATATTAGGCGCGCGTCCCCTGACAGCAGTTCTTTCTAATTGATACTTGATGTCTTTAACTAAATTCAAGAATGCTACTCTAAATAAGGAAGTGAACAACTCACCTGCTAATTTTAACCTTTTATTAGCATAATGGTCCTTATCATCGGGTTCTCTCAAACCTAAAGCAAGTTCCATTACCTTTTGGGCCATTTGACCCAAATAATAAGCCTTTTTAATCCTATCTTCCTCAGTATTACCAATATGGGGTAATAAATATCTGTCCAAAACCTGCAAGGCTCGTCTTATACGATAATCCTTAGTTTGACCGATTGCTACACGTTTTCCAATGTAATCCAATGCGTTTTGTTGTGATTTTTCCGGATCTTTTAATACTTGGATTTCTGAAGCAACATCTATTACTGGAATCAACTCTTTTTGAATTTCTTCATTTTCAGAAATGGCTTCAAAAATTTCCTTGTCTGAGTGTAAACCTAAAGCTCGCATTAAAATAGCTAAAGGGATTTTTCCTGGAACAGATGGGAAAGATACTCTTAAATTTCCATCCTTCTTTCTTTCTACCGTGACTGGAGCTCTAAAACCACTTCGAGTTGAAAAAACTTTTGCTTGATGCGTTGCACTGGAACTGCGACTTGCCTCTTCTGCCAAAATTCTATTAGGAGCAAGATCTTCTTGAGTCACGAGTACCCTTTCGGTCCCGTTTATTATGAAATATCCTCCTGGATCGAGTGGGTCTTCTCCTCTATTTATCAATTCTTGTTCAGTAAGTTTTTCTAATGGGCAACGACAACTCTTAAGCATGATTGGTAACTTTCCAATGTAAATATCCAATGTTTCTTCTGCTTCTTCTCTTTGAGTTCTTTCATCAATCGTTATCGGAGTCATTTCCAATGTTATATCAGCAGAATAACTCAGTTCCCTAATGCGGGCTTCAATGGGCGTTATTTCCATGGTAGCACCATCAGCTTCTCTAACTTTAGGATATCCTACCTTTATTTTCCCGAATTTAATCTTGAAACCAGGAATGTCTGGTATGACTTCTCCCGATTCATCGACAATCTCCTGCATCTCTTGTTCTATAAATTGGTTGTAAGAATCTAAGTGTTGGCGAACTAACCCTTTTTCATCAAATAGGCTCTTTAAAATGACCCATTTATCTTCGTTTGTTAATTTTTCTGGGCTCAACTTTATTTTTACCTTTAAAATTTAATTATAAAACGCTAAAAAATCTATACTTTTTCTTTCTTTACATAACGATAATATTCTACCTTACTAACAGTGGTCTGCGAATCACGAATGATCTTGACTATATCTCCTTCTTTAGCCCCAATGGCTATGGCTACCGGATCTTTTTCAAACATCTGAGGAAGATCCGTGAGACTTATCTTATATTTTTCTAAGACTGCTCTAGATTGTTCTTTAGTTAAAAGATAATGTTTAGGAACAAGTTCGTGAAGCAGAACATCAATTCTTTTCTTCTTGGTCAAAAAAAAATTCCTCTTCTCTCGCGTGTTGATTAAGTATCAATATCTTGGATTTCTAAAAAATTTTTCCATTAAAAATTATGTCTCATTAATAAAGGCTTGTTTTATTTTTTAAATTCCTCCATTTTTTAGCGTGTAATTGAACACCCAATAACCACTCCTCTTACACGTGACATTGATCTCCCCATTAATATTGTTTGAGGATATAAATTTATACATATATTCAGCGCCCATTTTTCTCCTAATAACAAATTGAAAAGAGCCCTTAGGTTTGAGATATCTTGGCAATTCATCGAATAAATTTAAAAACTCTTTTCGGCCTTTTCTTAATGGAGGATTCATGTAAATCCCATCAAATTTTATTATTTGATTTTTTAAGGGTTCAAAATAGGATCCACGCAAGACAATTGCATCTTTCTTTCTTTCAGGAACATTGATATTAATGTTTTCTTTAGTGCACCAAATTGCCAATTTATTGGTGTCGATGAAATATACCTTGCTATTGGGGCTTTCTTTTAATAAAACAATGCCAATTGGTCCATATCCACATCCCAGATCTAACAGAATGCTTGGTTCATTTGGAATCATCATGTTTTCAATTAAAACCTTTGTTCCTAAATCTAGTTTCTTGAATGAAAAAACACCATTAACAGTCTTAAATAGATAAAGATGTTTTCTAATACTGGTTGAAACCGTGTGAAATTTTAAACTTACATCTGGAGATGGTGTAGAATAATGTTGGTTCTTTCTTGTCATTAATCACCACCTCAATCTTTCTTTTTTTGAGTCCATCTTGGATAAGTTCCACGTTCCATGAACACTTTATTTAATTTTATCATTATCCCAGATTTCGCCTTGTATATCTTCATTGCATCAAATAAAGCAGTCCCAAATCCTATCAATTCTTTCTTTAATGTCATTAATGCCACTTGTGTCCCTTTATTGATTCTAGCATCTATGTAGCAAATTCCAGCCGCTGCAATATCAGCACCATGACAAATCGCATCAACAGCAGTATCGCGAATATAAACCTTGGGCACGTGCGAAACCATCTTTTCCATTGGAGATATTATATTTTTCAAGTAAAAATCATCACCTTCTTCCTTATAGATTTCAAATGCATCCTTGACATTTTGCAAGGTAACTAAAGAATCATCTTCTTTAAAATCTCCAACTCTAGTCCTACGTAATTCTAGCATGTGTGCTCCAGAACATAATGCTTCTCCAATGTCAAAACATAATTTACGGATGTAAGTGCCCGATTCACAACCTACTCTAAATAAGACATGATTTTCGTTCACTTCTAAAGCCTTGAGGTAATAAATTTCTCGGATCCTCAAGCGCCTGACCACGGAAGATTTTATGGGAGGCGTTTGATATATCTTTCCAGTAAATATTTTAAATATTCGTTCGATTCTTTTAGGTTTTTCTAGTGAATGAAGGTACATGACGCCTACATATTCTTTTCCAGCAGTTAATAATGCCGATAGCACCCTTGTAGCCTTTCCAAGTGCACAAGGTAGCACTCCTGTTACTTTTGGATCCAAGGTCCCTCCGTGTCCAGTATTTGGAACTTGCAATATTTTTCGCAACCATGCTACTACTTCATGACTAGTTGGTCCCGAAGGTTTATCAAGATTTATAACTCCTTTTTGAAGTAGTGTTTCCAAGTCTCTTTTTTCGGGATAACACCCATAATCTGGATTAGTGGTATCCTGAGATTTGACTAATAGTTGTTCTGGCTCATCTGATGGTAGCTTAAATTCGGAGATTTCCATGATTTAAATTCTTAAAAATTAATTACATTCTTAATTAAAAATTTATCTTCTAATTTCAAGATTTTTTCCTAATTTAATAAAAATCTCATTAAAATTATACATTTCTAATCTAATTAAGAAATCAATCACCTTAAAATGAATTAAATTCGTCAATCTAATGCGTTCAGAGTTCAGAATTAAAAAAAATCCATGATTCTTTATTTTTTTTGATGATCATTATGAATCAGTTTAATATTCATGTTAATGATTTAATAACCAATCAGAAATCTAAATTTAAAAATTGATTCTTCGATTAGAACCTAAATAATCAAATAAAATGGAAAAAAATTTAATTAATCCATAATTTTTTTTAATGTAATAATATACTCACAAAATTAAAAATAAAAAATTTAACCCGCCATTTAACAAATATAATAATAGCTGGAAAAAAGGTATTAATATATTAAATTAAAGTTAAAATTCACTAATTAAATTTTCAATTAAAATTTAAAGGTTTTTATTCAAGTACGGGCTATTAGCGCAGCCAGGTAGCGCAGCAGGCTTTTAACCTGAAGGTCGGGGGTTCGAAAGTTTGGGACGGATCGTCTCGATACGGATGTCCCCCATAGCCCGCTAAAAAATTTACTGATTTTAATCTAATTAACGCTTTTTCTTTAATCATTAAGGAGAGAAAATCAGAAAATAAAAACATTTACAAGGTCTTTAGTTAAGTAAAATGCTCAAAACCTTTTAATTTTAATTTGTATTCTTTTTCATTTTTAATATAAATAATCTCTTCAGTCGAAGTTACTTTCCCTATTACTAATAAATTTCCTCCTGCTTTTTTGACCTCTTGAATGGCATCTTCCAAATTCTTCGGATTTATCGTGAAGATATGGATGAATTCTTCTCCAGCATTAAAGATCAATTCTTCAATTGGAATATCAAATTCGCTTGAATATTCAATTGCCACTTGATCAACAACATTATCATTTAATTCTATATTGAAACCAATTTTCGGATTTGAACGCATGAGTTCTCTAAGACTTCTTGCCAAGCCGTCTGAAGAATCGATGCTAGAGCTTGCAAGTTGATGCTCTGATAAAGTTAATGCTTCAATCTTGCAAATATTTGGTTCAAGCACGCTTGAAATGGCTTTCTCATATTTTGAATGCAATTTTTCAAACAAATGGCTCTTATTCAATAAGATGTCAAATCCAACTCCAGTAAGCCCAAATTTTCCATTAATTGCTAAAAAATCGCCTGGTTTAGCGCCCTTTCTCGAAATCATTTTCGAGGGTTTTATCAATCCAAATACGGTAGGGTTCGTGATGATCTCCTTAGTCTTGTTTATATCACCACCTAAGTAGTCAATGTTCCAATCTACGCAACATTGAACAATGCCATCAATAAAGCTTTCAAAATCTTTTACTGTCATCTTGCTTGGAATGCCTATTGATACAATTACGGCCATTGGTATTACACCCTTTACGATTAAATCGCTGATGTTCATTAAAATTGCTTTCCTTCCCATTTGAAATGTAGACATTTGTGTTGGAGCATCCGTGGTAGATACAAACATGTCAGTATTGAGGATTAAAACTTCTTCTGGGGTTTCCAAGATTTGTTCAAATATGAAGGCATCATCTCTAATTAAAGGTTTACTTGTTTTTTCAAGCACCTTCTTTTCAATGATCTTTATTAATTGTGTTTCTCCAAGTTCTTGAACTCTCATGTTAGAAAATCTCATTAAAAAAATTTTTAACTATTCAAGAATTTATTCATTATAGATAAAAACTGAGCCTCTGTAGCTTAGCGGTAGAGCAACATTCTTCTTTAAAATATAATAGAATGCGAAAGATTCGTATGCAGATTCGGAACATCTGTAGGTCGGGGGTTCGAAAACGTTGAGAAATTTCTTCTCCGTTGAACAAATCCCCCCAGAGGCTCTAAATTACTTCTGTAGTGATGTATTTATTAATAATCTGCAAGGCCAACATTCGAAAGGCATCATTTATGTTTTCTCCAGTTTTGGCTGAAGTTTCTATGTATGATAAACCTAATTCTTCCGCTAAAGATTCTGCTTTTTCTCTCGGAACCACTCTTTGATCCAATAAATCGATTTTATTTCCGACCAAGATTAAGGAAATTCCAGGAGATGCGCTGATCACTTCTTCATACCATTTCTTTATGTTATCGAACGATTCTTGATTTGTAACATCATAAACTAGAATGCCCGCTTCAGCGTTGGCTAAATATGATTGCCTGACACGTTTAAATTGTACTTGTCCCGCTAAATCCCATATAACAAATCTAACTGAACTTTTTAACCCCTCAAAATCACATTCTTTTTTAAATATTGAAGTTCCAATCGTGCTCTTATAATCTTTGGCAAACGTATTTTCAACGAATCTATGAACCATGGATGTCTTTCCCACGCCCCCATCTCCTCCCAAAATTAATTTATAAGCGTATTCTCCCGATTTAATTTTAATTTTTTGCAAAGTATCGACTTTCCTATTGACATTTCGAGCTTCTTCGGGACTAATCAATTTTGGAATCACTGGACTCACCGGTCTTCCATCAAAAATGCGTGCTATTTTTTCAGCAGCGAGATAAGAATAAGGGATGACGGGATCAACTCCAGCCATGGCATCAAGAATGGAGACTAGTATTGCATCTGGTCCTGCTTCACAAAAAATCAATCTATAGTCCTCCGTATCAAAAGTTCCCGTTCCAAAATTGCCAGAACTAAATTCTTGATTTATCCTTTTTAATACGGGTTCTACTAAAGCGCTGACGCCACCAATGATTTCTTCATCGATATTATTGGCATCCGAACTACCGAGAGCGTCAATTACCAATCCATCTCTATTCACGACAAGAACTGCTATTAGATCTTTACCCAAATTATGTTTATAAAATTTCAGAAGTGCATTTAACTTCTTGGTGTCTATTGACAATCGTTATCAACCTTTTTTAAATTCTTCTATGTAAATTTAGTTGAATCTAATTATTTTTATTAGTTATTACAATTATTATAATAAAAATTTTTTTTTTCAGAAAAATAAATAATTAAATTTTGGGTTGAATTTCCCTTTCAATTTTACCTAATGGCAAAAAAAGTACTTAAGAATGATCGAATGTGAGAAATGATTCTTAAAAAAAAATATGATGAATTCTAGATTTTTAATGTTAAATAGATTTGTTAATTATTTAAATGATGCAGGAGGAGGGATTTTCAAATCGAGACAAAAAGTCTCAAAATTTTGAACCCTCGAAGGCCTTTGCCACAAGAGCCTCAGTCTTGCGCCGTAGACCAAGCTTGGCTACCCCTGCATGCTACATTCTTTTTATTAAATAAATTGTATTGCTTTGATAGTTTCTTGATAATTTAATGAGTTAGAATATAAAAATTTTATTTTGTTAAAAATCTCTGAAAGCTTATTTTTCCTTTTTATATCATTAGGAAACAGACGATAAAAAATTATTTAAAAAAATAATTTCACTATATGAAAAACTGAGTTTTATTCAAAATTTTTTATTTTATAATTAATTAACATTAAATATTTTTATGTTTTACTTTTTAAAATAATTGAGGGTTTTTTTAAATTTAAAAGTAAACCTTAATTTTAAAGATTTTAGTTCTAATTCCGACTAAATTTCTAATTATCCTTTCATGAATTTTGTCGAAAGCACCGAGCATGGAGCCATTCTCTGACACGATATCGAGTAGCATGTTAGTGATCTGCCTTAATTGTTCCAAGCTTGAATTTTAAAAAGTGAGAGCAATGAATTTTTGAGCGAAATGACCCATTAAAGCGTTTCATTTCGACCAAAACATTTAAATAGTCGTTTAACTTAATGAACATAAAACAGCGAGGAAAACGATTGATAATCTTAAAATATAAAAGAAAGCCTTCCGTCATCCAAATGCAAGTCACAGATTACATTTTTGGTGTTAAAAAGCAAGTCTTTATCATGAGCATTCCAAGAGATTACAGGATGGCGATGAAACTCATTAAAAGCGTTCCTCGAAAACCCAAGCAAAAACGCGGCAGGAAGAGAGATATTAGAAAATTGTTCCAGA
>Ga0190334_1000432_pt1 | contig 21503 bp, 20 predicted proteins | sample 48720478_MG_FD_161270 | JGI IMG/M metagenome (GOLD analysis project Ga0190334, IMG submission 161270) | Hydrothermal vent sediment bacterial communities from Southern Trench, Guaymas Basin, Mexico - 4872-04-7-8_MG | ecosystem: Environmental > Aquatic > Marine > Hydrothermal vents > Sediment ...
GTATCTTCCTGCTCTAATTTTGAAGATTTTCAGGCAAGAAGGGCAAAAATAAGATATAGAGATAAAAAGGATAAAAAAAATAAATTCGTTCATACTTTAAATGGTTCTGCTCTTGCTGTTGGAAGAACAGTGGCTGCAATTCTTGAAAATTATCAGACTAAAGACGGAAGAGTTGAAATTCCTGAAGTACTAAAACCTTATTTTAATGGCAGTGAGTATATAGGGGACTGATGTAATGTTTATTTATGAATCAAAGGGAATATCTGTAGATGGGAGAGTTCATTCTTTCAAAATTATGGGAAAAAATATGGAAGATGCGAAGATTGTTTTAAGAGAAAGAGGGCTTTTCCCTTTAAGTATAAGATTTTCCGAAGAAAATATTAAATACATAACAAAAATAAAAAAAGTTTCTTCAAATGAAGTTATTAATTTTAACAGAGAGCTTTACTCCCTTTTAAGAGCGGGTTTACCTCTTTTAAAGTCACTTTATATTATAAGGTCTAAAGTTGAAAATCCATATTTTTCAATTATTCTTGATGAGATAATTTCAAAAGTTGAAAAAGGGGAAGCTTTTTCCGAAAGTGTTAAAAAATTTTCCGATGTTTTTGGTATTCTTTACTCCTCAATTTTAAGTTCGGGGGAAAGAAGCGGGAGTTTGCCAAAAGTCATATTTGATTATAATGAATATCTTAAAAAAACAGAGCAGATGAAAAAAAGGATAAAAAGAGCTCTTATTTATCCGTCTTTTGTATTCACATTTTCATTATTAGTTTTTACTTTTATTATGGTCTATATAATTCCGAGATTCGCAAAGTTTTATGAAAATTTTGACGCCTCTTTGCCTCTTTTGACTCAATTTACAATAGGTGTTGCAAAATTTATGAAAAATAATATTTTGTTTTTTGTTTTAGGTTTAATAATTGTTTTATTTTTGTTGAAAAAACTGAAGAGAAACAATAAGTTTAGGATTTTTTATGATAAGACAAAACTAAAAATTCCATTTGGATATTTAATTAAAGATTTTTATATCTCCATATATTCAAGGAATATATCTTTGATGCTTGAAGGGGGAATAACCATTTTAAAAGCATTGAGTATATCTATTTCGTCTGTGAAAAATAGTTATCTCTATAATTTACTTTCCCCTGTTGAAAAAGATGTGCTTGAAGGGGAGAGTCTTTCGTCAAGTTTTGAAAAAACAGGGATTTTTCCTTCTTCATACATTGAAATAGTGAAAGTTGGTGAAAGCTCTGGCTCTCTTGATAAGATGCTGAAGGAGGCAACAGAGTATCTTGAAGAGAGAATTGAAACAACCATTGATTCTTTGATTTCATTTTTAGAACCTGCTATTATAATAGTCATGGGAATTTTAATAGCAGGGATTTTATTATCAGTTTATTTGCCAATATTTTCATTAGTGAGGGTTATACATTGAATATGTCAAGAGAAAAACTAAAAAAGTTTCCTGCAGAAATGCTTTTTAAGTATGTTTTTGTTCCGATATCAGAGGAGGAAGACAGGATAGAAATTTTGATAGAAGATCCCACCAATATAGTGGCTTTGGATGATATTGAAAATTTTACTGGTAAAAAGGTAAAGGCTGTTAAAGGTGAGAAAACCGAAATTCTTGATATACTGAGGAGAACAGAAATTGCAGATGATATACTTAAATCAACGAGCGAAAAGTTCGAGGCTCAAAAGACAATAGATGAAATAGAAGGGGATATGATAACAGAGACAATCTCCGATGAAGATCCTACAATAGTAAAACTTGTTAACTCTGTTATCCTAAATGCTGTTCAGAAATTAGCCTCTGATATACATATTGAAACGAGAGAAAATCGTGTTGTAGTAAAATATAGGATTGACGGAGTTTTGGTTGATGCAATAACTCCTCTTGATAAGAGATTCTCTGAAAATATAATATCAAGGATTAAAATAATGTCTGACCTTGATATTTCTGAAAAAAGAATACCTCAGGACGGGAGATTTAGACTTAACATAAAGGGAAAGGAAATAGATTTCAGAGTGTCAATTATGCCCTCAATTTACGGTGAGGATGCTGTTATAAGAATCTTGGATAGGGAGATGATTACCCGATCTGTCTCAGAGTTAAAGCTTGATGTTCTTGGTTTTGATGAAATTCTGATAAAAAAAATAAGAAAATACATATACTATCCTTATGGAATGATTCTCATCACAGGACCAACAGGTTCAGGAAAGACGACAACCCTTTATGCTATTTTAAATGAGATAAAATCCGGGGAAGAGAAAATTGTTACGATTGAGGATCCTGTTGAATATCAGATTGATGGGATAACTCAAATCAATGTTAATGAAAAGACAGGACTTACATTTTCAAGGGGATTAAGGTCAATTTTAAGACATGATCCTGATAAAATAATGGTTGGAGAAATAAGAGATCCTGAAACAGCAGAGATAGCTATTCAGGCAGCACTAACAGGGCATTTGGTTTTTACAACAGTTCATGCAAATAATGCTTTTGATGTAATAGGGAGATTTTTGCACATGAAAGTTGACTCATACAGTTTTGTCTCATCAGTTAACTGTATTATTTCCCAGAGGCTTGTAAGAACTCTATGTAAAAGATGTAAAGTGGAAGTTAGTTATGGAGATGAGTTTTTGGATAAAATAAAAGTTCCGAAAAAGTACAGGGATGGAAAATTTTATGAGCCATCCGGATGTAAAGAGTGCAATTACACAGGATTCAGAGGGAGGTCAGCCATAGGTGAGATTCTTGAGTTTTCTGATACTATAAGGGATATGATTCTTGAGAGAAAACCTCCGTCAGAAATTAAAAAAGAGGCATTAAAAGAAGGTCTTGTCCCGATGAGAATGAAAGGTATGGAAAAGGTTTATAATGGAATTACTACTTTCAGAGAGCTTAATAAGGTTACATTTGCAGAGGAAAATGGTAGCTCTTTTTAAGAATAAAAAAATTTTATATGATGGTTCAGAGTTCATTTTTTTTGAGAAAAATTTAATAAGAGAAGTGAGCAAAGAGAATTTTTCCTTTAATGGTGGAAGTGTGGAGATTATCCTTACTGAAAACCTATATTCATTTGAAACTCTTGATAAAAAGTTAATAGATGGATTTACAGAAAACGAAATCCTAAAATTTATAGAGTGGAAGGCTACTTCAAGAGGAGAAAATACTCCTCTTATAACCTATAAAAAACTTGGTGGAACTATTTTTTCTTTTACATTTAATGGTTATATGGAGCTCAAGTCTATTTTTAATGGGAAAATAAAAGCTATTAAAACATTTTCTTTTTCGGTTTATAATTTTTTACGAAAAAATATTGAAAGAAATTCACTTTTATTAATAAATTATAAAAATTTGTTTGTGTTTCTGGCAATTGGAGAGAGAGAACCTGTATTTTTGAGAAAGAAAATGAATCTTACGGAAGATGAGATTGAATCAGAGGCAATAACAACCATAAAATATGTTAAGGAAAGATTTGGTTTTGAGCTTTCCTCTACATACAGCAATATCCCATTACCTCTTGAAAATTTTATGCTTATAGAAAAGAAATTCTTGGAAGGAATATTAAGATAAAATGGAAAAATTAAAAAGGGTTGATATTGATTTTTTGCGATTCGGAAGAAAAAGGGAAAGGGAAAAATTATATAAAAAGGCTTTAACCTTGGGCTTAATTATACTTTTTTTTATTTTGGCCTTCTTCTATCTCTCTCTTATAGAGGAGAAGAGAAGCCTTTTACAAAAAAAGAATTCTCTTGAAGATCAAGTGTTAACCCAAAAAGAGAGTTTTAAGTCAAAAGGTAAAAAGTTGAAAGAGTATGAAAAGAAATATAAAAAATTGGTTAATGAGATAAATAATACGATTGATTTAAAGGTATATCCTTTGGATGGATATGTGAATTATTTAAAAAATTATAATACCGGCGTAATTATTACAGATTTTAGTTTTAATCCTGATTTTAGAATCCTTTTGAATGTGAAATCTCAAATATATAGCTCAATTCTCAATTTTAAAAGATACCTTGAAAAAAAATTTGCTTGCTCGATTACTTCTGATAGCAAACAGGGCTTGTATTATGTCCAATCTTTTGTTTTAAGGGAGAAAAATGGAGAAAAATAAAAATTTCTACCTTTTACTCTTCTTCTTTCTATTTTTAGCTTTGATTTTTTTTATTAATTTTATCCTTCCTTTAAAAAAAGAGCTAAACTCTCTTGAAAACAGAATTGCTGATTTGAAAATAGAATTAAAAAAAGTTTCCAATAAAAATTCAGAAAGAGAAAAAAAAATAAAAAAGTGGAAAAACACGGTAGAAGATATAGAAAAAATTAAGGGAAATTATACTCTGAATGATAGGATTATTTTAAGGTTTGAGATAGAAAAGCTTTTGAATTCAAGAGGTATAATCCCAAAATCGGAAAGAATTAGTTATAAAAAGATAAAGAATAGTGAATTTGGTGTGCTTTCTTTTGAGTTTACGACAGAGGCTAATGACAAGTTATTGGATTTATTTAAAACTATTAGAGAGAAAAAGCTTTTGATGGGAGTTGAATTTTTCAAAGTAGGAGGATTTCCATCTTCATCTGCAACTATTAGAATAAGAGGTTTGGTTTATGAAGGGAACTAAGCTTTTTGTTTTTATTCTTTTTTGTTCTTTTATGTTATTCGCCAGAGAGGAGAATTCTTTTATTAATATGAGTAAATTGGAAAAACTATTTTCTGACAAAATTAAAAAACTTGAAAATAAAGAGGAAAAAGTGAAAAAAGTCTCGGCATCTAAAAATTTTATTCCAATGAATCTCTCTCCTTTGAAAAATGCCCCTAAAGTAGAGAATAAATTGGAAGAAAAAAACAGTAAAGAATCAAGCGATATTAAACTGTTAGGAGTTATTTTAGGGAAAAAAGGCATATATAAGGCAGCTTTGATTGAAATTAATGGTGAGTACCTTTTTTTAAGGGAGGGGGAAAAGGATGATTTCTTTTCTTTGAAAGTTGAGAGTATTTTAAAAGATAAAGTTAAGATTTTATTGAAAAAAAAGAGAATAGTTTTAGAGGTGAGTGATGAATAAGTATAAAGCTTTTTTTATAATAATTTTAATTATCTTTTTATCAGGATGTGCTACCTATCTTCAGGAATATAAAAGCGCTGAAGCGTACTATCTTTCCGGGAATTTTGAAAAAGCATACGAACTTTACAAAGCTGCTGTTGAAAAGGAGCCTCTGAATAAAAGATATAGAATCGCTTATTTGAAAGCCAAGACAGCTCTTGTTTTAAGTTATTCAAAAGCAGTAAAATTTTACCTTGACAATGGGCAGAGAGGAAAAGCAGTGGAATTTTTGAAGAAACTCTCTGTTTTAGAACCGGAGAATTTTAGATATAAGAATATGCTTTTAACTCTTGAGAATAGATTATCAAAAAAAGTTCATCAGAAAAAAATAAATGCAAAAAGAGAAGTAGAAAGCAGGAAAGAGGGGCTTGTTAATATTAAGTTCAAAAATGCACCTCTTTCCGAAATTTTAAAAGCAATTTCAAAGGTAGGAAAATTCAATATTGTTTTTGATTCAAGTTTTAAGGATAAAGAGTATTCAGTAGAACTTAAGAATAAAAGATGGGAAGATGCCCTTGATATAATTTGCACTGCCACCAAAACATTTTATGTTAAATTGGATAAAAATACTGTATTGGTAGCTCCTGATACACTTATGGCAAGAAATCACTATAAAAGAGAAGAGGTTAGAGTCTTTTATCTTTTTGAAGCAAATGGAAAAAATCTTATGCAGGTTTTGTCAAGAATAGTAAGGGGAAGTGTTAATCTTTCCTACCTTGAAGATATAAATGCAATTGTGGCAAGAGGAGCAGCCAAAGACCTTGATTTTCTATCCGATCTTACTAAAAAGTTAGATAAACCCAAAGAGCAGGTTATGATTGAAATAAATATTATGGAAGTTAGCAACAATTTTGTTAAAAACTTAGGCTCAACCTTTCTTTCCGCTGGTGTCGGAATTTCTCTAAACTCAGAGGGGAAAGCGGAAACCCTTAATCTTGATGAACTTTCAAATTTATCAAAAACAAATGTTTACTTTACCGTACCTTCTTCTTTTGTTTCTTTACTTGAAACAAGTGGTTATACGAGAACTCTTGCCACTCCTACAGTTGTGGGAATGGAAGGTGAGAAGCTTACCTTTAAGATTGGGGAAAAATTTCCTTTGCCAAACACTCAATTTCAGGCAATGGCAGCGGGTGGAGTTTCTTCTGTGCCTGTTACAAGTTATGAGTTTAAGGATGTGGGATTAAATTTTGAAGTTACACCCTATATTCACAGAGGTGGAGAAATATCTTTAAAGACAAAGATTCAAGTTTCAGCTATAGGTACATCCGGGTACGGAGATATTCCTTCTATAAGAAACAGAGAGATAGAAGTTAACCTTAGATTAAAGGAGGGTGAGACCAATATTTTAGCAGGACTTTTACAGGAAGAGGAGAAAAAGACTTTAACCGGGATTTTGGGATTAAATAAAATTCCTTTAATAGGAAAATTATTTGGGAATACCACAAATACTCATTCTCAGACTGATTTGATATTTACTATAACACCTTATATAATAAAAAAGCTTGATATTTCAAAAAAGGATGAATCTCCTATAAGGCTTAGAAAAAATGAAAAAATAAAAACAGAACCAAGAGTTATTACCGATAGGCTAATTGGTAGAAGACCTTACATGAACCAGCAGGGAGAAAACAGACTATTTTTACCTAAAAAACTCTATATGAGGGTTAACAATGCATACACTCTTATTGTTTCAGGAAAATTAAAAGAAAAAATCTTCAGAGGTAATCTGTCTTTATCCTTTGACCCTGGTGTTTTAGAGGTTGTCAGTATCTCAAAATCGAATCAAAAAACATTCTCAAATTTTGATAATTCCTCGGGGAAAATTGATATTGGTATAACTTTTGATGGAGGAAAGAGCGGTATCTTAAGTTTTGGATCTATTGTTTTTAAACCGAAAAAAGCAGAGGCTACTTTTATTAATATTGATTCTGTAGATTTAAGAGATAAAAATGGAAAAATTGTTGACATGAAATATCCTGATAAAATAGAAATCTCGGTGAGATGAAAGTTCTTATAGTTGAGGATAAAGAGAATTATCTGGAGCTTTTAAAGGATATTCTTGATTCCGAGGGGATTGAGAATGTAGGTGTTTTGAAGGGAAAGGATGCTGTTGAAAAAATAAGAAGAGAGAGGTTTTCTGCGATAGTTACTGATCTTTTTCTACCTGACATTGATGGTTTTAAAATTTTGGAAGAGGTTAAAAAAAGATATCCTGAGCTTCCTGTAATTATTATCACAGCATTTAGCTCAATAGAGAGAGCTGTTGAAGCAATAAAAAAAGGTGCCTATGATTTTATCCCGAAACCCTTTGAGCCCGAGCATTTAATTTTAAAATTAAAAAAAGCTGTTGAAGCTTACAATTTAAAAATTTCAAAAGAAGCTTATGCTGAGAAGTTTGAAAGCATTGAGATAATCGGACAAAGTGAGCTTTTGAAAAAAGCTCTTGAAAAATTGGAAAGTGTTGCGCTTACAGATTCATCTGTGCTTCTTTTGGGAGAAAGTGGTACTGGTAAAGAGCTTTTTGCTAAAAAGCTTCATTTCTTAAGCAAAAGAAGGGATTTCCCATTTTTAAGTATAAATTGCGCTTCCATTCCTGAAAAACTCCTTGAAACAGAGCTTTTCGGGTATGAAAAGGGAGCATTTACAGGAGCTTATAAAACAAAAAGAGGGAAACTTGAAATTGCCCATCAAGGAACTGTATTTTTAGATGAAATAGGGGATCTTCCGATAGAACTTCAACCAAAGCTTTTAAAGGTGCTTGAGGAAAAATCTTTTGAAAGAGTGGGAGGGACTGAGAAAATCTCTGTGGATGTACGATTTGTTTTTGCTACTAACAAGGATTTGAGGGAGGAAGTGAGAAAAGGAAATTTTAGAGAAGACCTCTTTTTTAGAATTTCAGTTTTTCCGGTAGAAATTCCTTCTTTAAGGGAGAGGAGGGAGGATATTCCTTTACTTGTTGAATATTTTATTAAGAAGATAGGTGATAAAATAAATAAAAGAGTAAAAGGCATTTCTCCCGAGGCTCTAAGGATTTTGAAGGAGTATGAGTGGAGAGGCAATATTAGGGAACTTCAAAATACTATCGAAAGAGCTATCATAGTTTCCGATGGTAAACTTATCGATAAAAAGGATATCTTTCTTTACAGAGAGGAACCAGAGCTTGATTTTTCAGGTACCTTGTCTGATGTTCTTGAAAGAGTAGAAAGGTTTAAAATAGTTGATGCAATAAAAAAGTTCGGTGATAAAAAGAAAGCAGCAGAGTATTTGGGGATAAATTATAAAACATTGCAAAGCAAAATTTCAAAGTATAAGATAGAAAGTTGAGAGGTAAAGATGAGCAAAAGTATAAAGATTTTTGTTTTTTCTCTTATAATTTTATTCGTATCTTTTAGTTTAAAAGCACAGAAGTTATCAGTTTTTTTGGGAGGTGGTTTTAATTTTATGAGCTCCTACGGAAGTATTGATGATTATATTGCAGGGGAAAATGATTTTCCCGTAACGCCATCGCACAAAGGCGGGATGTTGTCTTTTTCTGCAGATTACAGATTGTTTGGGAATTTTGGTTTTATGCTTTCAGGGAATTATTATTTATCATCATCGGTTGAACTTTCTGATCCTTCTGATGGGGATACTGTTAATATTGATACTTCTCCCCATTTCGGAGTTTCTTTGAATTTGTTTTACTCTTTGGATAGCGGGATTATAAAATCCTTTTTTTACATTGGCGGAGGATTTGACAAACTTTTTTCGGAAGATAAGGTTTACACTTCAAATTATGGATATGAAATAGTCTTTTTGTCTCCGGAAAAAACAGTTGATCCACTGTTTAATGTGGGAGGTGGAGTGGATATTAATGTTTTCACTATTGTTTATATGCGGTTAAAAGCTGCTTATACAATGATTTTTTCAGAGCCTGCAACTATTAAAAGCATGAGCTTTGCTTTAGGGTTCTGTGTGAAATTATAATGGCATTTTCTGTGTTTCCCGGAAACACTGAAATTAAGAATCTTTTGAAGAAACTAATAAAAGAGGATAGATTATCTCAGTCTCTTTTGCTTTCAGGTGATTCTCTCTCTTTTAAAGATGAAATGGGTTTTGAGATAGCAAAGGCTCTTCATTGTGAAAAAGGGGAGGGAGAAGCATGCGGCGAGTGTAGAAATTGCAAGCTAATGGAAGGGATTGAGGATGAATCTGGTGAAAAAGTCCCATCTCATCCGGATTTTTTTTACATTGAACCTCAAAATAATATGATAAAAATAGATACTGTAAGAGAAATAGCTTCCTTTATAAGAAGCAGACCTATGATATCAGGAAAAAAGGTGATATTGATAAAGGATGCTGATAGAATGAAAGTTGAATCCCAAAATGCTTTCCTTAAAATTCTGGAAGAACCGTATTATTATGTAAATTATATTTTGACGACCTCAAGGATTGATACCATACTTGATACGATTATTTCAAGGGTTCAGAAAATTTATCTTAAAAGAGTTAGCAGGGATGAGTTTTTTGGATTTTACAAAGATTTTTCGGAAAATCTTCTCTCATATTTTTATGAGAAAGGAAAAATTCCATCTGAGGGTGAAAATGAAAAAATCAAAAAAGAGATGGAGATATACGAAATTGTGAGAAATATTGTCTTAAAAGGAAATAAAAAGGGCATTTTGATTTTAAGGGAATACTATTATAAGTTAGGAAAAGATGAAAGGGATGAGTTTCAGAGAATTATCATTGATAATATAAAAAGGAGTTTAATGGAACTTTATAATAAGAAGGCCGAGGAAAATAAACTTTTTAATGAAAAAGATTTTGAGATATTTAATACTCTTGAATCCATTGAAGGAGACTTGAGTTTAAATATAAACAAAGAGCTTTCCTTTACCGCCATTTCTGAACTTATGCTTCGTATTTAATTAATTTCCTCCTGTTAAAACTCTCTACATTTCTCATTTTTTCAGATATAATTTATTATGAAGAGAAAGACAATAATTTTATTAATAGGTTTTGGTATAGTTCTATTTTTAATTTTTTACCTTTTACTCCCTGTAAAGTTTATAATTATTATTCCAGCAGAAAAAGAGTACACAGGTATAGATAGAAAGAATAATTTTGCTGTTATTCCAAATGGGAGAATTATAATTCCTACCGGTAAAACCTTTGAAGTTGCTCCTCATCCTTTCGGGTTAGCTTTAACTAAAGACGGTAATATTGCAATTACTGCAAATTCAGGTGTTTCCCCTATTTCAATTTCAATAATAAAAAATCTTAAAGGGGATAAACCTGAGATTTTGCAGATTCCACCGGGGTTTGAATCGGATAGAGGCGTGCTTGCTTCTGTTTTTATGGGTCTTGCTGTTTCTCCTGACAACAAGTATGTTTATGTTGCCGGGGGACAGGAGAATAAAATTTTCATTTTTAATCTTGACAATGGAGAAAAGGAAGGATTCATAGATTGTTCTTTTAAGGATGAAAAAAATGATTATAGTGATGGTTATATCGGAGATCTTATTATTGATAAAAGTGGTAAATACCTCTATGCTGTTGACCAGATAGGATTTAGGGTTATTATTATTGATTTGAAGAGTGGGAAATTGGTTAAAAATGTTAAAGTCGGAAGATATCCTTTTGGAATAGCTCTTTCTCCTGATGGAAAGAGTGCTTATGTGGCAAATGTAGGAATGTATGAATATGATTATATAAAAGGTGTGGATTTTGAAGATTTGAAAAACACTGCTCCGAATTTCCCCACTTCAGCTTTTTTATCTGAAAAATCCATAAAAGGTTATAAAACGGAAAAGTATGAAGTTCCTTCCCTCGGGGATCCTAATGTCCCCGAATCTTTTTCCGTGTGGAAGATAGATGTTAGCAGGCCTTTTAAGGCAAAAGTGGTGGCCAAAGCAAAAACCGGCGTACTTGTTGGAGAAAAGGTTGAAGGTGTCCCCGCAGTGGGAGGCTCAAGCCCCAATTCAATAGTTGCAACAGGCAAGTATGTTTTTGTCAGCAATGGGAACAATGATTCAATATCAGTTGTTGATACAAAAAACTTTGAGGTTAAAAGAGAAATTTCTCTCTGCCTTGACAAAAGATTGAAAAAGCTAAGAGGAATAATCCCTTTCGGACTTGCTCTTTCTCCTGATTTTAAAACACTATTTGTTGCAGAGTCAGGGATTAATGCTGTGGGTATTATTGATTTATCAACGATGAAAGTTAAAGGGCACATCCCTGTAGGATGGTTTCCTTCTAAATTGAAAATTACATCCGATGGTAAGTATTTGGTTGTTGCTAATGCAAAAGGATATGGGAGTGGCCCCAATGGAGGGAAAAATTTTAAAGGGGATGAAAAGTATTCTTACATAGGTTATCTGATGAAAGGAACAATCTCTTTAATAAAAGTTCCTCAAGAAAAAGAATTAAAAGATATGACAAAAAAAGTTTTAAATAATAATTTTAAATTTTATAAAGTGAATGATAAGAAGTTTAAATGGAGAAAAGATAATCCTGTGCCTCTTTATCCTGGAGAAAGAAAAAGTCCTATTAAATACATAGTGTTTATTTCAAAGGAAAACAGAACTTTTGATGAAGTTTTTGGTCAGCTAAAAGGAGCTAAAGGGGATTCTGAACTTGCAAGATATGGATTAAATGTATCTTTTTCTAATAAAGAGGGGAGCCTGAAAGTGAAGAATGCTTCCATTATGGTTAATCATTATGCTCTTGCCGAAAGATTTTCGATTGCAGACAATTTTTATGTTGATTCTGATGTTTCAGCTGATGGACATAGATGGCTTTCCAACACTTATCCCAATGAATGGGTTGAAACTTCAGCCCCTGCCTCTTACGGAGGTAACAGAAACTTTAAAAAGGATAGTAAAGCTCCGGGGATTTTTGGGTTTACGGGTTCTGCAGGGGCTATTTACCCTGAAGATTATAATGAAAAGGGTTCAATGTGGGATCATCTTGAAAGAAATGGAATTAATTTTTTTAATTTTGGATTTGGGATTATGTTCGAACCCGCATCTTACAAAGAAACCTATACTGATACGGGAATGAGGTATTATGTGAATTATCCTGCTCCTTCTCCTCTTTTTTATCACACATCAAAGGAATATCCCACTTTTAATATGTCAATTCCGGATCAATTCAGGGTGAAGAGATTTATTAAGGTATTTAAGGAAAGGTGGCTTTCAGGCAAAGAAGAACTTCCGAAACTAATAACTATAATCCTGCCGAATGATCATGGAGCAGGGGAGAGGCCTGAGAAAGGCTATCCGTTCAGAGAGAGTTATATGGCTGATAATGATTTGGCCCTTGGTAAAATAGTGGAATTTTTATCTCATACAAAGTACTGGAAAAATATGGCAATCTTTATTACTGAGGATGATGCTCAGGGTGGGGTGGATCATGTGGATGCTCACAGAAGTATTTTAATGGTAATTTCCCCTTACACTAAAAGAGGATTTGTTAGCAAGTATCATTACAGTTTCGGAAGTATTTTTAAAACATTCTGGAATATTTTAGCAATTCCTTATTTGAATCAATATGATGCCACTGCTAATGATTTGGCTGATATGTTCATTTCGAAGCCAGATTATTCCCCTTACAAAGCATTACCTGTTGATAAAAGATTGTTTGATCCTGAAAAAGCGATGAAGCCATTTTCGGGTAAGGTTGACTGGAGAAAAATTAAAAGCCCGAGAAAATTGGATGATATTAAGGATATGGTAGAAGATAGCAAGGAAAAAAAGAGCTGGAGAATTGAGAAAAAATAGTTTTCATGTTTTCACAAAGGCTGAATCCAGCCATTGTGAAAGCCGTAAAAGTCAAGAAGCTCCAATGCTTTTTCGTACTCTTTTGAACTTATTTTTCGGGATAATTCTTTGTAATTGTTCGCTTTGTATGCCGGGAAATATTGACTCATAAGGGAGATGTAAATTTCAGAGGATATTTCTTCCTTTAAAAATCTTAAAATTTTATCAAGCCCTGAAATGTTTTCAGGTAAAACCAGATGTCTTATAATAACTCCTCTTACAGCTATACCGTCTTTCATAACCAAGTTTCCTACCTGAGAAAACATCTCTTTTACAGCCTGTTTAGCTATTTCAAAGTATGATTTTGCTTTTGAGTATTTTAGTGAGTATTTATTGTCAGAATATTTTATGTCTGTAAGATATATATCAACTATTCCATCTAAGAATTTTAATGCTTCCACATCCTCATACCCGCTTGTATTCCAGACAATCGGAATTTTTAGCCCTTTCTTCACTGCTATTTCAAGAGCTTTAACTATTTGAAAAATCCATGGAGTTGGAGTTACTATGTTTATATTGTGAGCTCCTTTGCTTTGAAGCTCTAACATCATGTCTGCAAACTCTTCAAATGAGTATTCCTCTCCGTATCTTAATTGGGAGATTGGATAATTCTGGCAATAGACACATCTAAGCTGGCAACCTGTCATAAAAATCGTACCTGAGCCATTGTATCCTGAAATAGGAGGTTCCTCACCAAAATGAAGATTATAGCTTGATACCATAGGGAAATACCCCCCTCCGCAAACACTCTTTTCTTTACTTTTTACCCTATTGGCTTTGCACTTCCAGGGGCAAAGGTCACAGGAGCTTATTCTCTTCTCAAGCTCTATAACCTTTTTTTTTAGAAAACCTTTTTTGTATGTTTCAATGTAAATCGGATTTACCATTTTGTCTGCCTCTGGCCTTGTTTAATTTTATACGAGAGATGAAAAAAATTAAAGAGATGTTTACTTATTATTTTTTTGTGGTAAAATTAAATATTCAAGAGTTTATGCTTGTTTTACAAATTTGCTTGTAAGAAATGAATCTTTAAAGAAAAAGATTGTAAACTATTGACATTTATTGCATTTTTGAGTATCCTATATACTCAAATTTTCAGGAGAATAAGATGAAAACATATGTGCCTAAAAAAAAGGATATTAAGAGAAGTTGGTGGTTGGTTGATGCTAAGGGAAAAACTTTGGGAAGATTGGCTTCTAAAATAGCTACGGTACTTAAAGGGAAACATAAGCCTGATTTTGTTAATTATCTTGATACAGGAGATTTCGTGGTGGTTATAAATGCTGAGAAAATAGTTGTAACAGGTAAAAAAGAGAGTGATAAGATATATTACAGACATTCAGGCTATCCCGGTGGTATCAAAGAGATGACCCTCTCTGAGATGAGAGAAAAGAAGCCTGAAGAAATTTTAAGGCATGCTGTAAAAGGGATGCTCCCAAAGAATGCAATGGGAAGAAAACTTCTTAGAAAGCTAAAGGTTTATAGTGGAGAAGAGCATCCTCATAAAGCACAGAATCCTGAAATTTTAAACATATAAGGAGGAAATAGAAAGTGATTCAATATTATGGAACCGGCAAAAGAAAAACAGCTGTGGCAAGAGTTTTTTTAAGACCGGGAGAGGGCAACATAGAGTTAATTGTTAATAACAGAAAAAGAGATTTTGAGAGGTATTTTTCCCTTGAAATGATGAAAACTCAAATCAGAAGGCCCTTTTTCGTTAGTGAAACCTTGGATAAATTTAATGTGTACATAACTATAAAGGGAGGAGGTGTCTCTGCTCAAGCTGATGCCATTAAACTTGGAATTGCAAGAGCACTTCTTCAGTATAATCCTGAATTGAGAACAAAGCTGAAAAAAGAGGGGCTTTTAACAAGAGACGCAAGAGAGAAAGAGAGAAGGAAATACGGTCTCCACAAAGCAAGAAAAGCACCTCAATACCATAAGAGATAAAAAGGAGGAGAAAGTGGTAGAAGTTTCAATGAAAGAATTATTAGAAGCGGGTGTTCATTTTGGGCATCAAACGAATAGATGGAATCCTAAAATGAAACCCTATATTTATGGAAAAAGAAATGGTATTTATATTATAGATCTTGCAAAAACACAGAAGATGTTAGTGAAGGCTCTTGAGTATATTGAAGAACAGGTGGCAAATGGTAAAGAGCCTATTATTGTGAGCACTAAGAAACAAGCACAGGATATAATTGAGGAAGAAGCTTCAAGAGCGGGCGCTTTTTATGTAAATGTAAGATGGTTAGGTGGTCTTATTACTAATTTCCAGACTATCAGGAAAAGTACAGAGAACTTAAAAGAGTATGAAAATATGAAAACAAGTGGAGAGTGGGAACAGCTTAACAAAAAAGAGCAGAGTAAACTTGAAAAGGTTTATAGAAAACTTTATAAAAATCTCAATGGTGTGAAAAATATGGAAGATCTTCCCGGATTCCTTATTGTAATAGATACAGAAAGAGAAAAAATTGCAGTACTTGAAGCAATCAAAAAAAATATTCCCATAGTTGGTGTAGTTGATACAAATGGGAATCCTGAAATAATAGATTATCCTATCCCAGGAAATGATGATGCTATTAGATCAATAAAATTATTTGCTTCAAAGTTTGCTGATGCAATTTTAGAGGGAAGAAAAAAGAGATTGGAAAAGGAGATGGTTCCTATTGAGAGTAAGGAGGGGCAGAGAATTAATGATGAGGCAAGTGAGGAAGAAGAGATAGAAGAAAAAACAGGAAAGGAGGAATAATATGGGAGTATCAATGGCGAAGGTAAAAGAATTAAGAGAAAAGACAGGAATTGGCATAATGGAGTGTAAAAGTGCTCTTGAAGAAACTAATGGAGATATAGAAAAGGCTATAGAGCTTTTAAGAAAAAAAGGAATGGCTAAAGCTGCGAAAAAATCAGGAAGAGAGACGAAACAGGGAAGGATAGGCTCATATATTCACTTTAATGGTTCTGTTGGTGTATTGGTAGAGATTTCTTGTGAAACGGATTTTGTTGCAAAGAATGAAAGATTTTTGGAATTAATAGATGAAATAGGTATGCATATTGCAGCGACTGCTCCTGAATATGTTTCTCCTGAAGATGTTCCGGCGGAAGTTATTGAAAAGGAAAAGGAGATCTACAGAGAGCAATTAAAATCTCAGGGAAAGCCTGAGCATATTATAGAAAAGATTTTGGAAGGGAAAATAAAGAGCTTTTATGAAGAGAAGTGCCTTATGGAACAACCTTATGCAAAAGACCCCAAAATAAAAATCAAAGAGCTCATTGCCCACTTCATCCATGAATTAGGAGAAAATATCAAAGTAAAGAGATTTACCAGATATCAACTTGGTGAGTAATGGATAATCTTTCTCCACGATATAAAAGGGTATTGATAAAACTAAGTGGAGAAATATTATTAGGTAGAAAAGATTACGGAATAGATACAGAGACAATTGAAAGATTAGCAGAAGAGATAAAAGAGTTAGTTGACATTGGTATAGAAATAGCAATTGTTGTGGGTGGGGGAAATATCTTTCGAGGTGTTAATGCCAAAGGGATGAATATTAAAGCGGCTACTGCTGACTATATGGGAATGCTTGCAACTATAATGAATGGCCTTGCTCTACAGGATGTTCTTGAATCAAAAGGGCTTGTAACGAGATTAATGACTGCTTTGGATATAAGACAGGTTGCTGAGCCGTTTATAAGGAGAAGGGCAATAAGACATCTTGAAATGGGAAGAGTTGTAATCTTTTCGGCAGGAACAGGGAACCCCTTTTTTACAACAGATACTGCTGCGGCGTTGAGAGCAATTGAGATTGATGCAGATGTTATCTTAAAAGCAACCAAAGTTGATGGAGTATATAATCTTGATCCGGAAAAATATAAGGAGGCCGTAAAATTTGAGGAGATAGAATATTTTGAAGTGCTAAAAAAGCAGTTGAAAGTTATGGATGCTACTGCTATTTCCCTTTGTATGGATAATAAAATACCTATTATTGTGTTTTCCATTAGAGAAAAGGATAATTTAAAAAGAGTTATTTTCGGGGAAAAGATAGGAACTCTCGTATTTTAAGTTTTTAAAAATTCTTTTGAAAAAGCTTTATTCATTACATGCAAAAATCTGTCGGGCATTCCTATAATTATAAAAAAAGATAAACCGGTTAAATAATCAAACAAAAGGGTAATTTCTTTTTCAGAAAACTCAACATCTTTCTCTTTTGCTAAACTTATAATTTCTCTTAAGAGCTTTTTTTCAACATGCTTTAAAAATTCTTTTAATTGGGGTAGATTGGATTCATTATCTTTCAATTTTAATCTTAGTACTATATTCATTGATTCTTTATCATTTTTGTGTAGCCAAAATACTGTTTCAATCATTAGGTTTAATAAATCTTTTTTGTTTTTAACATCTTTTATCCCCTTTAATAATCTTTTGAGAATTTTATCCTTTACCCCGAGAATAATTGCTTTTAATATTTCCTCTTTGGAGTTAAAATAATAGTATAAAGCAGTTCTTGATGTTCCTGTTTTAAGTGAAATATCTTCCATGTTTGATGATACGATTCCTCTCTTTATAAAAGTTTTTTTTGCTGCTTTAATAAAAAATTCTTTTTTCTTCTCCTTTTTCTTCTGCCTCATTTGTCTCTCCTATTTAAAAAGTTTATTATAATAATATCTAAATGATCTATAACTTATACCTAAAAGCTTTGCGGCCTCTTTTTTGTTCCCCTTAGTTTTTTCTAAGGATGTGCTAATTGTTTTTTTTGTAATTTCATCAAGATATTTATTAAGGTTAAAATTTTCAAATTCTGAAGGAGGTGGGGTATCTCTTACTATTTTCGTACTTTTGTATTTTTCAGGTAAATGTTTTTTTGAGAGTTTTTCTCCCTCCTCTAAAATCATTAACCTTTCCACTATGTTTTCCAGTTCTCTAACATTTCCCGGCCAATCATATATAAAGAAGACTTCTAATAATTCTGATGAAGCCCCTTTTATATTTTTCCCTAATTTTTTGTTCATTTTTTCTATAAAGTGGTTGATAAGAATAGGGATGTCTTCTTTTCTTTTTCTTAGAGGCGGGATGTCTATGTTTATAACATTTAACCTATAAAAAAGATCCTCTCTGAAGTTTCCTTTTTCTACCATTTTTTCCAAATCATGGTTTGTTGCAGCAATTATTCTCACATCAATTGTCCTCTCTTGTGTTCCTCCTAAAGGCCTAATTTTTTTATCCTGTATTACTCTTAATAATTTCGCTTGAAGGCCTTGAGGTAATTCTCCTATTTCATCAAGAAAAAGTGTCCCTTTGTTTGCTTCTTGGAATAAGCCGGCTTTGCTTGTAACTGCTCCCGTAAATGCTCCTCTTTTGTACCCGAATAATTCTGATTCTAATAAATTTTCAGGAATACTTGCACAGTTTATTGCAACAAAAGGGCCTTCTTTCCTTAAACTTCTAAAGTGTATTGCTTTTGCGATAAGATCTTTTCCTGTACCACTTTCTCCTGTAATAAGTACCGTAGAATCTATTGGAGCTATCTTATCAATAAGAAGAAATATTTCTCGCATTTGCTTACTTTTTCCTATAATGTTCTCAAAGCTGTACCTTTCCTCAATAAGCCTTTGAAGTTTTTTATTTTCAATTTCGAGTTTCTTTTTTTCATAGGCTTTTTTAACTATTATTCTCAATTCTTCTATGTCAAAAGGTTTTATAATATAATCTTCAGCTCCGAGCTTCATAGCCTCTATTGCCGTAGATGTTGAAGCATATGCGGTTATCATTATGATTGGTATCTCAGGATGAATTTCTTTTACCATCTTTAAAATTTTCATCCCTGAAGTGTCCGGTAATTTTATGTCTGAAATTATCACATCGAAAAAATCATTTTTTATTTTATCTATCCCCTCTTCTCCTGTTTGGACTATTTCAACCTCATAGTTTTCTTTTTCAAATAAAAGTTTAATTACTTCTCCTATGTTTTTTTCGTCATCAATGATAAGAATTTTCATTTGCTTACTCTTTTTTCTTTTGGGAAAGGGTTATTTGGTACTCAGTTCCTTTTCCTTTTTCGCTGAAAACTTCTATTTTCCCTCTGTAAAGTTCAACTATTCTCTTTACTATGGTTAAACCCATTCCCATACCTTTCCCTTTTGATTTAGTAAAGAAAGGATTAAATATGTTTTTTAAGTCCTCCTCTTCAATTCCAATTCCTGTGTCTTTCACTACAAGCTCCATATTTTTTTCATCTATGTAAATTTTTACAGCAATCTCACCTTTATTTTTAACAGCTTTGATAGAATTTGTCAATAGGTTTTTAAGAATAAGATTGAAATGGTAGGCATTTCCGGAAAAATCTTTAACTTTATTGTCAATTTTTATCTTTATATTATCTGTTTTATATCCATCTCTCTTTAATTCTTCCATAAGGGTTTCCACCTGTTTTTTGGGCTCAAATCTTTCAATTTTAAAGTTTCTGTTTTCTGTAAAAATCAAAAAATCTTCAATAATGGAGGATATTCTTTTTATATCGTCAACTATAATATTGGTAAGAGATGAAATATTTTTATTATTATCATTCATTTTTTCTTCTTTTAACAATTGTAATGAAGCCATTAGCGAAGTTAAAGGATTCCTTATTTCATGAGCCATTCCTGCTGCCATTTCGCCGAGATACAAAAGCCTTTCCTTGATTTTTTCCTCTCTTTCCTTTTTCTTTTCTTCTGTTGAATCCTCAATAATAAAAATATTGTATTTTTTTTCCTGAAAATGTATTGTTTCATATTTGATTCTTAATATTTTCTTCCCAAAATCTTCTTCAAAAGTTCTATTTTTCTTTTTTAAAATGGGATATTTTGACAAGAGTTTTAATATGCCTTCTTCAATTAATTTGTCTGCCTCTCTGTTTTTGAAGATAAGGTTTAAGTTTTCATCAAGGGAAATAAATGCATATTCAATATTCTCCACTATGTTTTGTAATAATAAGTTTAAACGGTTAAACTCTATTTGTTTTTTTTCTATCTCTTCTTTGTAAAGTCTTGTCCTTTCAACTAAATATGTGGAAAGAAGAGCAATCCCTGTGAAGGATAATCCATAAAGAACAATTCTGCTTATTATAAATTCAAAGGCAATATTTTCACTTAATTTATAATAGAAGAAGATTATTATAATAAGAGCTAAAAAGCTTAGTAGTCCCGTAAGTATAGTTGTATTTTTATTTAGATAAACGGATGATATTATGATAGGAATTGTTAGCAAAAAAAGGAAAGGACTTTCCGTACTTCCCGTGATATATATTAAAGCTGAGATAACAATAATATCAATAAATATTTGTAATTGAATTATAAAATCTTTTGATACTTTGGTCTTATTATTTAAAAAGAAGTATATTCCGGAGAGAACAGCTATTAGTAGCGTAATATTAAGGAATGGCCTTATATTTAAAGAAGTTGGATAAAGAAAGTTAAAAATTAAAATGGTAAGTAAAATTCCTATTATTATAAGGAATCTTGAAAATATAAGGTAATTTATATTCTTTACCAAATATTTTTAGCCTATGTTCTTGGCAAGATTGAACATCGGTAGATAAAGAGCTACAACCATTCCGCCTATTAAAACTCCTAAAAAGACAATCATTATTGGCTCTATCAAGCTCAACAATGTATCAACAGCTCTATCAACCTCCTCTTCATAAAAGTCAGCAATTTTTGAAAGCATTTCATCCAAAGATCCTGTGCTTTCTCCAACTGCAATCATTTGAGATAGCATAGGAGGAAAGACTTTAAAATTCTCAATAGAAGTACTTAAATCTCTACCCTGTGTAACCATATTTCTTGCTTCCATTACCGCATCTTCTACAATAGCATTTCCCGATGTTTTAGCGGTAATTTCGAGAGCTAACAATAAATCAATACCACTTGAAATCATTGTTGCAAGTGTTCTTGAAAACCTTGCAACTGCACCCTTTATTACTAAATCACCCATTACAGGCATCTTCAATTTTAGATTGTCAATAACTCTTTTTCCTGTGTGTGTCTTATAGTATGCTCTAAAAGCAAAAAATGCAGCTATAACTATTAAAACCAACCATTGAATATTATTAACTAAAATATGAGAGGCAGAAACAAGTATTTGTGTAGGTATAGGTAGTTCTGCTCCGAGATCTTCAAATAAAGCGGAAAAAGTTGGAACAACTTTGTAAAGTATTAAAAGGGATATTGTTATTGCGATTACCAAAACGACAACAGGGTAAGTAAGTGCAGATTTTACCTTACCTCTTACTGTTGCTTCTCTTTCAAGGTATTTTGCTAATCTTGATAAAACTTCCGGTAAATTTCCTGACTTTTCTCCTGCACTTGCCATGTTTATATAGAGCTCTGAAAAAGCTCTCGGATGTTTTCTTAAGGCCTCTTCAAGAGAAACTCCGCTTTCGATATCTGACTTTACAGTGGCAACTGCTTCCTGAAATTTTTTGTTTTTTATCTGGGCGGCTAAGATTCCGAGTCCCTGAACAATCGGAATTCCAGCATTTATTATTGTTGCAAGTTGTCGGGTGAAAATAGAGAGTTCATCTACCTTTACTATTTTGCCTTTGAATAGA
>Ga0190334_1000433_pt1 | contig 21495 bp, 19 predicted proteins | sample 48720478_MG_FD_161270 | JGI IMG/M metagenome (GOLD analysis project Ga0190334, IMG submission 161270) | Hydrothermal vent sediment bacterial communities from Southern Trench, Guaymas Basin, Mexico - 4872-04-7-8_MG | ecosystem: Environmental > Aquatic > Marine > Hydrothermal vents > Sediment ...
CACAACATCATTCCTATAGTCTACCCATAGCTCCATTCCTATATTTCTACCTGTAGTCTACCCATATCCACACAAACAATCCCATAAATCACACTAAACACCCATATCCTAGTCTATATCTATTTCAAGATAACAGTCACCATACCCTATCCTATAAAGTATTCCGTCCGCCTGACTTATAATTGTCTTGATGAACCGAAACAAATATATAGCGTTCTATGGGTTATTTGGACGGTTCTATAGAATCAAAGAAAAGCCTAAAGAAATATAGGATTCAGATAGAAAATACAAAGAACATATAGAATTTAGATAACCTAAGGAAATATAAAGGGAAATAAGAAATATGAAGAAAAGGTTGCAATGGGGAGTAGGATCATATATAAAGGTATATGGTGGTTTGGTTTAGATAGGAAGGGAGGTCAGCAATGGAGTACGAATTCGTGATCCGGATGCGAATGGTGCGGTACGCGATACCGCACACCTTGACCTTGATCTTCACGATCAACCAGTATGGAGTCGTGGCGATCACCCGGCACAAGCTCCACATCCCGGATCGCTTCCCTCGGGATGTGGCTCACCCGGGCTGGCACCGGAGCGCTCGCTTTATCTGGCGGGTGATCGCCAGGCTCCGGAAGGCGGGATACACTATCATCTAGATCCCTTCCTTTTCACATTCTCCCACCACAACATCCACAAATTTCGCTTTTCGAGGATAGATTCGTCTATCCTCTCCCCCACTAACACGTCTTTTCTGAGTCTATTCCTTGTTTCTATAGGAATGAGAGTCTATCCTATAGAAATAAGGAATAAACCTTCCATTCCTATATTTCTATGAGATTGATCTTTATCCTATAGAAACAAAGACTACCCTATAAGATCAAAGACTACTCTAAGAAAACAAAAGATACTCCATAGAATCAAAGAATACTCCATAGAATCCAAATAAACACATATGCGCTACCATACTAGCGATTGAAACAAAGAAAACCATTGTAACCGTTATTAGATTATATGAGCGTATGCGAGAAATATAGGGTATGAGAGCTAGAGCCAGAAAACTATAGGATAGAGACGAAAATAATCAAAGAAAAGAGCATAGGGGGCTTGACTCTGGGAATATGGGCGGTATCATGGAGTATAGGGACTGACACGGCCCGAGGGGGCCGGAAGGAGGATAGGATGAACATGGAAGATATCACGATGGAGGTGAGGTACGGTAACTACGGTGATCCCGTAGTTTACGTGGGCTGGAAGCGGTGCGGGGGAGGATTCGTGCCGATCAGAGCAACCGCATACGTCGTTGACGATGGCTGCACGGTGCCTCGGGTTGTTGAGGTGCCGAAAAGCGTCTTCCGGGCCTACGGACCGACGCTGCCAACGTTGAAGGTTCGCTGGTGGTCCGAGAGAATCGCCCGAAACACGGACTGGTCTTGGGCGCCCGGAAGGTTCCGGGCATACAACTACCGCCCGAAGGTGACCCTGGTCTAGCTCTCCTCCCCAGCACCGAGCAATCTGCGTGCTGGGGAGGAGAGCTAGACGGTCCAGAAGGGCCGAAAGGAGAGGGATCATGGAGATGGAGTTCGTAGTACTCACCTGGCGGAAGGGAACTATTCGGATTTACGTGGAGTTGTCGTGCTGGAACGACAACTCCACCACGCTCTGCGAGAGCAGCCGGATCAACGAAGAAACCGGGAACGGGAAGGTCCGCTGGCATGAGAGCTACCGGCCGGTGAACATGTATCGGCTCCTCAGCCGGATGAACAAGAACGGCTGGACTCTGGTTCAGTAGTCTCCACACACACTACACACCCTACAGCCCGGCATGGTCCTTCCCTGCCGGGCCTTCTTTTGTCTACCCTATGTGACCATATGTATATAGCTTTATATGGTCACCTATAGCTATATAGGGCAGTGACCATATATCCTCTCCTTCCAGACCGAGAGCCTCCCCATGGGGAGCGTGGTCCGTCTACCATGGCCATAGAGCCTCGTAGGAGCCTCTAGGACCGCCCCCATGCCTCGGGACCGTCCCGAGGCATCCCATACCGCCTAGACCAGCCAGGGGCGCTTTCCTGGACAGTCTACGGGTTGCTCCATTCACAACAGTAAATACCCTACTCTCAATCAATAAATAGTCCCATAGAGGCATACCTACTCTCCAGAGAAAACTACTGTATCCTTGTTCATGTAGGGAAGAATAGAGCCTAAGTGTATGATTTATAAGCAGATCGTTTCTAGAGGATTCTGAGGGGTGAGGTAGCCGGAAGGCCTAGAATCGATTCTGGGGCCTTCTAGGGGCCTTCCTGGCCGGATCAGGGAGAGAGGTGCCGGAGTCACGGGAGATCATGTTACCTGGATTCTATCAGTAAATCACCCTATCCTATAGAAACTACAGGAAACGTATGTATAGCCTAAGAATCTATAGCATAGCCTATGATTCTATGGGAAACTACAGAATCCCATAGAAACTACAGGAAGCCTCCAGGATATAGGGTTACATGTAGGTACCTATATGCACATACATTTTCCTACATGCTACTATTCCATACATCCACATACATCCTACATCGTTACCCTGTTCCCTACATCCTACATTTCCATACATCCGGTGACAGGGTGGGACATAGGGTGACAATGTATGGACCTATCGCACACAGGGTGGTGGGGGGGTGGGGGGAGACGGTATTTATTTCAGATCAGGATTTTAGGGATTAACAGAAGATTTGGGATATAAGGGGAGACCTTATTTATTTGGAAACTAAAAATTAGGGATTAACATGAGATTTATAGTATAGGGGAGACAGTATGTATTTGGAAACTAAAATTCGTTAATTAACACGAAATTTCTATTTAGAGGGGGTGGGGGGAGATGATATTTACTTGGAGGTAAGATTTCGTTAATTAACACGAAATTTCTATTTAGAGGGGGTGGGGAGATCCTATTTACCATTCCTCCTTATTACGGGAGTTCTCACTATTTCTTCTCTCAGGGAATGGTATAGGGATATGGGTTCTAATAGAATATGAGATCTAATAGAATAAAGGATCTCTATAGAAATAAAGGTTTGTATAGAAGTATGAGATCTAATAGAATATAGATTGCTAACACGTCTTTCAGAGTTGTATTCTAGTATTCTTTGGGATCTATAGGGATATAGGTTTATATAAGAATAAGGGTTCTATAGGGATATAGAATTGTATAAGAATATAGGTTCTATAGAGATATAGAAATGGTATAGGAATATAGGTTCTATAGAGATATAGAAATACCAATAAAATATAGTACCAAATAGAATAAGGATCATTAACACGTCTTTTCAGATATGATCCTATATGGCTAAAGGTCATTAACACGTCTTTCAGGCGTTGATCCTAATACTCTTTGGGTTCTAGTAAAATATGGTTCCTAATGGAATAAGGGTTCTAGTAAAATAGGGTTTCTAGTAAAATATAGTTTCTAATGGAATATTGAAATAAAGAAATCTTCCTGTCTCAGGGGGAACGGAGGAGAGGGAGGATGGATGGGAGGAGACAGGGGGGTGAACAGAAAGGAAGGGGAAGTATTCCTGGAACTCATGGAGAGGATAGCCCTGGTACCTGGGAGAGGGGGAATCTGGTGTTAGAGATATAGTTTATAATTTTTCAATCTCAATATTCTTTGGAATAGGATAGGAATTTGACTGGTGCAAAATCCCTCCATTCCATAAGGCTATAGAATTGAAGGAAGGATTTGTTGGGATTGAGATCCTGAAACCCAATATCTTTTAGAATAGGATAGGAGTACTACCGGGGCAAAATCCCTCTATTCCAGAAAGATATAGAAATGGGAGGAAGATTTATTGGGATTAGAAATCCTATTCTCAATAAACTATGAGATAGGGCCGGAATATGACTGGTGCAAAATCTCCCATAGTCAATGGAATATAGAAATGGAAGGAAGATTTATTGGGATTGAGATGTCCATTCCCAATAAACTATGAGATGGAGCCGGAGTACTACCGGGGAGAAAAATCTTCATCCTATAGAGATATAGAAATGGAAGAAGGATTTATTGGGATTAAAACTTTCAATCTCAATAAAATATAGAATAGGATAGGAATCTGACTGGTGCAAAATCTCCCTATCCCATATCTTATTTGAAATGGAAGGAAAGATTTGTTGGGATTGAGATTTCCATTCCCAATAAGTTATAGGATGGGATTGGAGATCCCCCTCCCTGGGGGTGGAGGGGGAAGATTGATTTCTATATTTCTATAGATTCCAATATTCCTTTAGGAACTGTAAAACTATAGGTTCCAATATTCCTTTGGGAACTGTAAATCATAGATTCCAATAAAACATAGATTCTAATAAAACATAGAACCTATAGAAATATAGAACCGTGAAAACTAAGGGATCAACTTTGAAAGTGCTAATACTCTAAGGAATGATGAAAAACGTCGCTATGTGTAACAAGGCAACATAAGAAAAAAAGATAAGTTACAAACTCCTTGAGGAAGTAAGTTTGATCATTTCAATTTTCGATCTTTGATCTTTACGATCTTAGAAAGATCATTGATCCTTAATTTCATTTCGATCATTCCTCATTTCGATCCTAGATGGATCTTAACTTATAAACCTCATTGCGATCATTAACTTCCAGATCTCCTCGATGGATCTTTCCTTGAGGATAGAAGTTTTTGATCTTTGATCTTTAACCTCATTGCGTATCTTCTCTATTCAGAAAGATCTTAACTCCTAGAAAGAATTTACTAATTTATCTATACCAGAAAGATCTTAACTCCTAGAAAGAATTTACTAATTTACTTATTCAGAAAGATCTTAACTTTCAGAAAGAATTTACCTCATTACGATCTTTAATTTCCTTGACATTCAAGGATCTTCTAAATTTCTCTATTCCAAAAGTTTTCCGCCTTCCGATCTATCTAACTATCTTTTTAGTTCTCTACACAAGTTTATAGAAGAATAAACTTGTGTAGGAACAAAAAGAGTTTTTTTAGTTTATCTTATAGATTCTATTTCTATAGAATCTATATGTAAACAAAAAAAGTTAATACCTTTTTGTCTTATTTTCTTTTAAGGGGGGGTGTGGGGGGGATTTTTTCTTTTGTAACGGTTTCTACTGTTTCACCCTCCCTCTTTCCCTTTCATTTCAACCTTTCAGCCTTCCCCATTCCTATACCAGGCATGAAACTCAATTTGCAATTTTTCCCTGTATCCTCTGCTTTCCATCCTCCACCCTCCCATACAGCCTCTCTCATCCCCCACCTTTTTTCCCATATCAAAATTTTCACTAACACGTCTTTCAAAGTTGATGCCCTGAAGTTCTTAGGCTTCCATCTCCCCTTCCTCCCCTCTTTCCTAGAAAACCTTGTCTTTCTCAGGGGGTGCCATCATATGTCTCCACTCCCCCCATCCCATCCCAATAAATCCTCACCTTTCCTCTCCCTTCCCCAATAAATCCAATCCATCCCATCCCCATCAAATCCTCACTTTCCCAATCCCATCCCAACAAATCTTCACCTTCCCTCTCCCATCTCCAGAAAACTCAATCAATCCTATCACCTTTCCCAGAAAACTCAATCTTTCCCAATCCCATCCCCAATAAATCCAATCCATCCCAATCCCAATAAAACAAGGAAATCTAAAATGAGGCCCATAACGGTATGTTCTAAAGCTCCTGGGGCATGATTGGAACAATCCCTGGTAAATGGATTTTCAAGCCATCCTACCCTATAATAAGTTGGCTACACATAGGGAAGGAGGGGGAGGAGGAGGCGAGGTGGAGGGGGAGATGCCGGGGAGGCCCCTGTTCCCAGGTCATTCCTTAGAAATCAAGGAATGAAGGGGAGAAGGGAAGATTTGTTGAGAGGGATGGAGAGGGACAGTGGAGAGGGAAGGGGATGGATGGAGAGGGATGGTAAGTAGGAAGGGGGTGGATGAAGGAGGACAGTAGAGAGGGAAGGGGAGATGAGAATAGGAGGGGGTGATGGGATGGCTCTACCTAATGGCTCTATCTAATCTTACAGTACCATGTATCTTTCAAATTACTAGGAAACCAGGGCTGATAGAAACCAGGAACCATCAGAGGACCACAGGTGATCCAACCACTTTTGAAGGGTGTAACACGTTTCCAGTTTTCATAGGTGAGTACTCTCTTAATGGTGTTTAGGTAAACTTCCTTATTAGGGTAAATTGTAAGCATCAGGGTGAAGGTATCTGGAATACTTACATTGGTGTATTTGTGAGACAGGAATGGTGATATATATTCTGTTTTCTTATGATCAATGAAGTTACCTAGAAAACTATCTTCATCCTTATCAAGGGAAGCACTATGGATACTTGCAAGGAGTTTGATGGGTTGATCACCATCATCCTCCTTACCATCATCCCTATCACCATCATCCCTATTCTTATCATTTCTATCATCACCACTTATAAGCCTATCTGTATCAACTATATGCCCAAATACACACCAGTCCAGGGGATTGCTGTTATGGCTAAAGAACAATTCACCATTGAGGATGGACATGGGCACAATGGAATTATTGAAGTAGGACCAGTTAATGAGTTTGAGAGTATCTCTAATGTGTTCTAAGATATGTCTCTTAATGTGTCTCTCATCATGTTGTACTTCACCACACACCCTTTCTTTCAATACATCTAGTAATTGATATACAGACATGACCTTCACTTCGGAATTGTATAGAATAACTGATGATAGTTTTTTCAGGTAAGGATGATCTGGGGAAATATGAATCATGGTAGAACTTCCTTCATGCATTTCTATGAGGGTTGCTTCAGGAATGGTTGCTTCAGGAAGGGTTGCTTCAGGTGGATCAATGATGGTATTGTTAGTATCAGTATAGAAAGGAATTACAGGTTGTTTGATAGACATATAGAAATATTCCCCTACAAATAATGGTTCTGTATATGGTGTTAAAATGTTAATACGTTCTATGATATTGACCTTATTGATTTCTTTGTTTCCTTTATCGTCCTTATTGATACTGTTATCAATATTGGCAATGATAGAGATATTTCTATTAATGGTATCTATCTGATGATCAGAGAAGAACTTTCCAATAAGTAAATAGTTATTGTAATTTTTCCATGCACTTGAATATACAAAAGTATATTTCTGATCTTTCTGATTCATTTCCTTTCCTTTTTATTTTCTTTTACATATTCTTTTATTACTTTATATCTATTACTTTCTATCTATTATCTTATATTTATTATTTTATATCTATCTTTGTTTATTGATTTCGTCTTTAATTCTAGGAATGGCTAGTTGTTCTAAATATCCTTTATCAGAGTCTATACCTATGAAGCGTCTACCTAGTCTGAGGGCTACCACACCAGTTGTACCACTCCCACAGAAGGGGTCCAGGATGATGTGACCTCTATGAGTACATGCCATGATGATACGTTCTAATAAGGATTCTGGTTTTTGAGTAGGGTGTTTACCGTAATGCTTTTCATGCGATGATAGACCTGCACTGATGGACCATACACTACGCATTTGTTTATTAGGGTTTTTCAGTATGTCTTTAGGGAAGTCACCATGCTTGAGATCCTCATAGTTGAAAATGTGTTTAGATGTTTTATCAGGTTTGAGCCATAGTAGAGTTTCATGACTGGCAGTAAACATACGACATGAGAGATTAGGAGGTGCATTGGGTTTGAACCAGACTACATCATTGATGAAATGCCATCCAAGTTTTTGAGCTATCCAACCAGCCATGTAGACTGAGTGATATGTACCAGAGATCCATAGGGTACCGTGGGGTTTGAGTAGTCTTTTGCAGGCTTTGATCCATTTTATATAGAATCTATAATTGTTCATGATAGAGTTATCAGTTCTATCCCAATCACCTTTATTAACACTAACCCTGGTTCCACTATTACAGGTAAATCCATCATTGCTAAGAAAATATGGTGGATCAGCAAATATCATATCAATACTGGAGGATGGGAAATTGTAGAGAAGTTGTAGTGCATTACCATAGTAAATATGTACATCATGAGTGTTAAACATTGGTATTCCAGCTCTAGGTAGTTTAGGAATGGGTTTGATTTTAATAGAGTTGACAGGTCTAGTAGATTCAATAGGTTTGATGGTTTTGATGGATTTAGTAACCTTAATAGGCTTAATTGGCTTATAGAATTTTACTGGTTTGATTGTATTCTTATCTACATAATTTTGTAATATGTAGTACATTGATGTACGTTTATTGATCAATGTCTGAATTTCACATACCGTTAATGGATTAGGTCCGGTTTGAACTTCATTAAAGGTTTTACAAACATCTATTACTCGTTTATCAGCGTTTGAACACAGATATAGTTGACCTTCTTTTGAAGCAATAAATTCTTTGGTTAGTTTCTTATTCATTGTGTTTCTCGGTGTTGTTAGTAAACTTGTATGAGAAAAATGTACTCAGTTAGTTTGGTATCAGTTGCTATTTTTTTAGGTGTGGTGATTGAAAAGTATTTCATGTGTTTTTTCTTTAGTATTGAAATTTTACCATAGTAATTTAATGCCTTATATAATTGTTGAATAGGGATAAATCCTTTATTACTGTATGATAGGATGATGTGTTTTGTTCCATTATTACATAGTGTATCTAATAAATTAGTTAATGATTTATAATATGTTTTTCTACTACTATATTGTGATTGTATTTTATCTTTTGGTATTCCAGTTTTACTTATTTTAGTTGGTCGTTTATATTCTGTTATTAGATTTAGCATAAAATACATTGATGAGTAATTACAAGGTTTGTAGGGTGGATCAATGTATACTACATCTATATCATACAATTGTTGTGCTATTTTATTAGCATCAGAATTTGTTACCATATAGCTACATTCATTTACACTTAATACTGGTTTCATAAGAATAATTTTCTTTGTTACTCTTGTGTAGGTGTATGAATATGTACCACCGAAAATTCCAATTCCATCACATTTAAAAAATGAACTAAATATTCCGGCAGTATTGGCACGTACTGTGGCTTGATATAGTAATGGTCCTAGTAGGAGGTTGCGTATTTGTTCATGTGGTATAAGACCAATTAATTGTCTATATTGATCAATGCGTTTGGCATTGTAGTTGGTATAATAAGCTAAATCATTTTTAGTTATTTCACCATCGTTTTTGGGTGCATATAGTTCTTTAATAAATCCTGGTGTTGTACATGATTTTCTATGAGTCTTTATGTAATTCCACCAATAATGTAAATCTTTATGATTGATGGTAGAATAATTTGAAAGATAACATTTTGATATTGGGATGGTATATGGTTCAATATCATTAGAGATGATATATTTAGAGTGTTGTTTCATAAATCTACATATAACACCAGAGCCACTAAAAGGATCGAAGAATATTAGTTTTCTTTTATTTAAGTGTTCCTTAATGATTTTGATGAAATATTCGATATATGGAAGATGTTTTCTTTTATTACCTTTATAAGTAATTATTTGTTTAGTTAAATAGTCTTGTGATTCCTTCATTACTTAATGTTTAATACAAAGACAGGATTGATTCCAGAAAGTTCCATCATCATAGTGTTTATCAATACAGCTTTGAATACATAAACTAGATGTTGTATCTGCGTAAGTATTTTTATCTATTTTGATTGATGTACATAAAAGTTCAAATAGAATTGTGCCAATAAGTAATATACAGATTATAATAACTGTGTCGAGTATCATGTGAAAAAATACATTTATTTTATTTAAAATCGTGTCTAATATATCACTTATGGTTTTATAGATTCTTTGTTTTTCCATTTTTCTGCCTTTTACTGAATGCGATATTAGTTCTTTATATCCATTTTGTAATTCCATTGATTGATATTAGTGGTTTGAATTAAATGAACTATAACAGTTGTTAATACTTTATCTGGTTTATTTACAATTACAAGTAGATAATTAAAAGTATCTGGTGTGAATAGTGTATAAACCTCATCGTGAGTTTCAGTTAAGATATGGGCTATTATAGCTGTATAAAATCTTATGTTGATTTTACAGTTCCATGAATATATTTTCTCAGTGGTTGGGTCATAGAAAACTAAACGATCAATTAGTTCATGATTTTTTATAGCATTAAACAGACTAGCAGGAATCATTTTAGGGCTCAAAATTCTAAGTCTGAGAAATTATTGGATAATGATACACGTTTATCTTTACGATTTGTAGATCCTGGTAAGAATGATTCTCTATATTTTTCATTACCATATAGATGATTAGGAGGAATAATTAAATATATTTTTTTATTCATAGCTAACAATGTTAAGATATATGGTAAAACTTGTTCATAAGATAATTCACCAAATCCACAACCAATCATGGGAAGTGTTATCTGTTTAATAAAACTATACTTATTAATAGCTAATGATAAAAGATTAAGCATTTTCTTAATTAAATGTATATCTGCTGATTCTGACCATTTGGATTTGGTAGGAAACATAATAAGTCCTAATTTTTTAAATATATAGAATCCCTTAATCGTTTTATTATTAGTTAGTTTATTACCATATAACATACTAATTTTAGGGAAGTGTAATCTAGCTTGATATGCTATACCACGACCCATTATTGCATAGCCATTTGCATTAGTTTGTGAATTTGTAGGTATTACAATAAATCTACCTTTCTTTACATTTAAACAATCCCATATATCACCTATTAGAATATTGCGTATTCTTATTGGTTGTTGTTCCAATTCTGTCACTCTCTGTTGTAGTCCAATTTAATAAATGAAATCCCTTATCTGTATATTCTACTACTGCATGGTTTGCTATTTCTATCAATGCCTCTGGGTCTTTTGATTTTTCATAGCGTTCTATTTCTTTTTTAATACGTTGAATACAATTATAACGTGGCCTACCTGGAGTTCCTGGTTCACCATATCTAAGTTTACCCATAATAAATCTCACTGCTTGACGCTGTAAGAATTCACACCACCAATCTGTATCATAAGGATAATTATTACTAATAGGTGTTGTTATATTTAATTCATTAAATAGATGTTGTCTAATATGATTAAATACTGTATGGTATTTCTTACTCATAATTAGTATAATTTACCAGTTTGGTATTTAATAAGAACACCATATTCGGTCATAAATGTTGTATAGTCAAAACTATTTTTGAAGTACCTTGTAGATGCAGCAAATGAAATATAACCACTATGGGTAGATTGAAGATTCCAAACATGCTTATGACCAGCCAATACCAGTTCTGTATTGTCCCATATAACTTGCATAAATTCATCACTATCTTCAAGTTTAAGAAAAACACCTGACAATCCATTATATATTGGATGATGGTGGAGGGCAACAATCCTATACCATGTTTTATATTTAGTTAATAGTGTGGTTAGTTTACTTAATTGTTTCTTACCAATCTCACCTCTGGCAAAGTTAAAATCCAATCCAATTGTGGGATTACTGTCTAATAAAAACAAAACTGTCTTTTCTGTTGGAAATTCTACTACCTTGAGTAGTTTCTTTACTTTGGATTTGGTATTGAAGAAAAGTATTTTTCTTCTAATACTATCTGTAAAATAATTATACACATTCATTTGAATCTTATCTTTATTGGTTTTAATAACATAGTCTTGTACTTTCTGAAAATGCCTAACACTCTTTAGCATGTGATTAACATCAGTAAACCAACCAAATTGATTACCTAGTGAAACAATATCATGATTGCCAGGGGTAATTGCAACCAGTATTTTTTTCTCCTTCTCGATCATGGTCATAATTTCATCTTTAAATCTTATAAATTCATGTTTAGTACCATTATCTGTTATGTCACCAGTAATTATAATTAAAGAATAATAATCTCTATTTTTACATCTATAGACTATATTATCAATAATGTTAGAGGTTTTGATATTACTATCATAATCTTTTATATGCAGATCACTGATATGTATGATATTCAGCATTGTGAATATCTCTGGTGAGGGTATATATCTTTCATGTTGTGATCCTGGGAGGTGGGTGAGTGTGGGACGGAAAACCACTTACCTTTTATCATGTGAAGAAGTATGTTTTCCGTCCCACAAAGTTTGATAATAATGTAATGGTAGTTTTTATTCTACGGGCTATAGTCATTATAAATATCCCATAACAGTAAATAGGTAATAATATTAAGTCGTGCTTGCCTAGAATTACCATTGCTAGATTTGATTTTACTTAACTCATTATCTATACGAACTTTGATTTGCTCCAAAGGAGTTAAGTTTGAAAATATACCGATAGGGGTAAAAACTGTTTCATCACATTCTCTAGTTAAGATTTCTTTTAACAGATCACATTTTGCACTAATTATACTAGGTAGGTCCATAGCCCTGTTGTTTTGCATATACCTACCTTAAATGGGTTCGTGACTGATTAGTGGTGAATATTCTAATAATATTAAACTCCAATCTTCTAGTTTGTTTTTATATTGAATATAAATATCTAGTGGTGGGAGTAATTTAAAATTAATCAACCCATCATTACTAGATACATTTTCAAATTGAATTGTACTTGTTATTTCACTTACATCAATTTGAATTGCCAGTCCTAAATGATCATGATTTACTGATGTTGAGTCAGAGAAGATAATTCCAATAATAGAGAATGTTGGATATGTATAGTGTATACTAGGAATTTGTGGCATCATGTGATCGAAAACCATATCTGGATGATAATAAAGTTTATTAAATATATAATCTTTAATATGTTCATTATGTTTGAAAATTTCCCCTAATTCATCCTCTAATTCATTTGCTATTGATTTACAAATCGTTTGAGTAATATCAATATCACTATATTTATTATAGTATATTCGATTAATATGTCCACCAATTCCAATTGAATATTTTTCTAGTAATCTAGGTTCTTCAAAATTATTATTTGTCTTCTTACATCTTTGATAGCATAAAATCTTTCCTCTACATTTTAGGATGATATATGGAATAATTTGTCTATAATGGGTAGAGGTAGTATTCTTAACCCATTTATCTTCACATACTTCACTTTCAACATATTTGCGTGATATCATATGTAGTTCTTCTGTTTTAAATAATTGATATTTGATTATAGAGGTATTTTTAGGATGAAATAATCCTACATTGGGTAACAGATTATCTCTATTAATTTCTTTTATAATAGTTGCTAAATGATCTTCTCTTACACATAAAACTAATTCCGCTTTGTCCCCCATTTCTTTCTCCAATTTATCCGTTAATGATTCGGTGTATTGTTCTAAAACTTTGCCAGTATTCCACTAATGGTTGCATCATTGAGTAACGTGGATGATATATACCGAAAATTGGTATATCTAAATATGGACCTTTATTCAGTTTATTAATATATTTTCCCATTAACAACTTTTCCTTTTCTTTATCTAGTAATGTTGCCAATGCTATTTTACCTACTGCTACGATTAATTTGGGTTGTATGATTTCTATTTGTTCTAATAGAAATGGTAAACATTTCTTTATACAATTAATATCTGGATCTGGATTACCATCACCGGGCCAACATTTTACTACATTTAAAATAGAACTAATTTTATTTAGTTTTGAATCTTTAATCATTTTTCTTAAGAATTTACCACTTCTACCAATGAACGGTATACCTGTTATATTTTCATTATATCCAGGAGCTTCCCCAACAAAAACTATTGGTGAGTTTGTTATAATATCACCAAATACTAATTTGATTCTATTGCTGTGTAAAGGACATCCCTTACAATTTAATAATTGGAAATATAATAGTTTAAGTTTATATTGTTCTACTATATTTTCTTTATTCCCTGTTATCTGAATTATATGGTGGTTCATGTATTTCTTCAATTTCTGTTTCTTCAAATTCTAATGGAATAATCGTATTTTCTTTATTCGTAAACCTTGAGGGAATACTGATTGATTTAATTCCATTAGTTTCAATGGTAATCGGAATACCATTTGTTGTATTGACACGAATAGTATTTGGTTCATCAATAGTTCTACTTATAGCTAATTTAATATCATTCTTTTGATCAGAAAATGTAATAACTTGCTGATTATCATTTTCATTCGGTTGCTTAATTCTAAATCTATAGGTATTCTGAAAAGTATGACCAGGGGGGACAGGATATTGTTTGACATGATAGAATTTTGCCAAATCTGGATCATACTTAAAGATTTTGTGAATGGCAATATTAATTATTTCATCATTGGTTAATTGTGTTTCGTTTCCATTTTCATCTAAGACAAACATGGGGTAGGTTTCACTAAGACCTTTCCCATATACTTTAACAGTTTTTTGTTCAAAATTAAACAATATAGTATACTGTACATTCTTTACATGAATAATAAATTTTGTTCCTGTTTTAGGATTATATATATGTTCAATACGGATAAAATTTGTATTATGATAATCCATATGGTAGGGCATCATTTAATTAATCTCCAAGCATTTTTATAGTAATATTGTTGATTGTCAATAGTTCTTTGAATAAACTTTAATAGATTAGGTTTCATAGATTCTGGATCACTCCAATTGAAGGTAAAGCAACTTGTACCTTGCTCTAGTTTTTCATTACGTAATAAGTTGGTATAATAGATTAATCCTTCAAGGTATTCTTTTGTAATATTATGTTCTTCTGGTCTATTACGTTCCTTTTTAATTCTATGAATAAGTGTATCAACATCTGCTTCCAGGAAAATCATAATGTCTGGTTCAACAATAAAGTGTCTGTATTGTTCCCAGCATTCTTCATAAATAAGAATTTCATCATCATTAATAAAGCCTTGTTGATGTAATAGGTAAGCAAAAGGTTTATCACCGTAAATGGAGCGATCCTGTACTGCACCAATATCATTACTTTGAAGTAGGATTTCCTGATGTTGTCTAAAACGTAATTGAAATAATTTGATTTGTAGAGCAAATGCCCATTTCTTCATATCCTTGTAAAATTTTACTCGTAGATTTTGAACACTACCACTCATTGGTTCTAAATAATGTTTATAATTAAGTTCTTTAGATAACCATTTAGCTAGAGTAGTTTTACCAATTCCAGGTGGTCCTTCAATTGTAATAAAAAGGTTTCTTTGATTCACTTGTTTTCTCCTCTTATCTGCTTTAATCTTAATTTCTTTCTCATGTCACGTTTGAGTATAGTGTTATACCAGGGCAAAGTTGCCATTATACCATCATTAAATTTTGCTATAATAACACAATGTTTGGTTTTATGTTTTTTATTGCGGTAAAATATGTATCCATAATATTTTTTAGGATTATATAATAATGAATACCAATCTCGTTTTTGTAATGTTTCAATATCTAAATTAGATATACATAGTTTACATGCTTTAATCTTTCTTTTCTCTTTCATCTTTTCTTTATATTATTTAATTAAATCTTTCTGCAATAATAGTTACATTAACACTGGCACCATTCCAGGCACCAGATGAAAATACCAAGTCTCCATAGTCATATGGGTTCGAGTCTGTAATAGAGGCAGCAAGAGTTAAATCTACTGTTGCGTTAGCACCAACTGTCTGAGCATTTACAATAGTAGTACCTTTTGCTGAAATAGTTAAATCAAATGAATTAGCTGTTAGATTTCTAGCAATAACTTTGGTAATTACATATCCACCAGGAAAACCAGAGAAAATAGTGGTATCAGCATCAACCCCTTTATGAATAATAACAAGTTTGTTGTCACTTGGTAGGTTATTGATACTAGGATATGAAGAACTATTAATCATAGCACTAAGATTCTTAGAATCATGATTGATGTGCATATTATCATTCCAATATGTCGGACAAATATTCTCACAGTTATATTCACTTACACATCCAACCTGAATTAATCTAAGATCACCCATAGTAAAGTTACCCTGGGTAGCACCATTAGAAACAGCTTGAATAACAAAGTTAGAAGTCGGAGCATTATAACTAGCCATAAATTCATAATGATGAGTACCAGGACTAACATCTAAAGTGAGTGAAGTAGATGTAGACCCTTCACCTTTAGCATAATTTTCTAGTGTAAATACAGTATTATCTGGTTCGACATATCCAGTAGTAAGAACAGTATACGTAAACCTATATTTCTTATGTCTGGTAACAGTTTGCTGTAAGTCACTAAATAACTGATAAAATTCACTGGTCTGATCTGCACTATAAGTATATCCAATTAAGTCAGATTCACCAGCACCTTTGGAAAAATCACCAGTATTAGCCCATAATGCAGGATTAGTTGGTTCTAAATGTTCATCCATCATTGCCATAGTATATTGATTATCTACTGGACCCAGAATATTATTTACAATATCCGTCTGTGATAATGCTCTATTATATGTTCTAACTGAGAATAATTCAACATCGGCATAGTTCATAAAGGAACTATCACATCCTAATGTACCAACTACAGTACCAGTAATATCTTTTAACCATTGAGTTTTATCTAAACTTACTTCAAATACGGAAACAACATTAGAACCATTTAAATAAAGGGCTGGAGTAGTCCCATTTTGAACAAGAATCATATGATAAATAACATCAGTATCTAAAATAGCATCATGTGATACTAATGTCCATTGAGTATTCCAACCAGAATACATTGATGCACCAAGTTTACCACTATCATTACAATAGATAACTAAACTACCCATTCCAGCACTATCAGCAAAACCAATAAGAGGTGCAGTAAAACCAGTCTGTGGAAGTGCATTAATTCTAAATACAATCTCAATAGACCCGAATAGATTTTTTGCTGTACATAATTCAGTAGCAAGATTGGCAATTTCTAATCTACTAGAAAATCCATCAAACTTAAATGAGGGATATTTACTAAATACCTTATTTAATGAACGTTGAATAGCAGGAAGATTATTCCAATTAGCGTTTCTATTGTCAATCATATGGTATTATCCTTCTGCAATAACTCTAACAGATGCACCACCAGCGGCAGCAGTATAGAAGTAGACATCACCCTTAAACTTGGTAATAGTTCTACTACCACCAGTACCAATGATATAACCACCAGCACCATCGTCTGCACATCTACCAAGCGGCAGACCCCTAGCACCATTATTGGTATTCTGACCAAGTGCAAAGTAAACAAGTTCATCAGAGATATTCTCAATAGTAACAGTCTTATAGGTATGTTCAATAGTATAAGTTACAGTATCACTATTATCTACATTAATAGTAGCAGGATTGGTAGCAGTTTCAGTAATTTCTTCAAAGGAAACCAATTCACCATCAATGATGGGACGATCAACATTAACATCATCAACAGCCGCAATAACATGATCAATATCAGTATTACCAGCAGCAACCTGCATTTCAATATAGATAGTTCCATCTAACTGAGGAAGAACTAAACTACATTCACCAGTAGTATTAACAAGTTTATCTGCAATACGCTGAGATGCTACAGTATTAAGGAGGGGATATGCAACAGCATCACCAACGGTATCATTATATGCAATTCTAATACGACAATCAGAAATATCAGCAGAACCACTATTCGACAAATGAATAGCAAGTGCCTTAGCACCATTAATCTTGAAACCACTAGAGCCTAAAACAGTCCAATTAGGGGCTACCTGATCAACAGTAGTAGTGCTACTATTGTATCCTCTGGCTGCCATTTTTCCTCCCTACCTATACCTATCTAATTACATATACTCTTTATAATCAAAAGTAGCATACATATTAAGCGGATCAAGTGCGGTAATTTCTAATGCAATAATCTCTGGTGTGGTACCATCAACATAAGCTTTAAGAATTTCGTCATCTAATTCAGGTAACTGACAATGATCATAACCAAAACCAGATGCAACTACATACCCACTAGGAACAGCAACATTATCCATACCATGCTGACTTCTATTAGTAGAGGAGTTAGCCCATGCTGGCGCACCAGCAAGGGTTGCATCAACGATCATACGCCAGGCGAACTTTGCGTTACGACAAAGAATTGTGCCACCCTGTGGTTTAACAGAACCATACATATAGTTGCTAGCTCCTAATGGACGAACACACAATACACGAACATCATTAACATTGAGGGCAATAGCGGTATTACCACTCGTATAGCTAATACGCGTTCCTTCAGGCTTATTAGAAGCACCACGACTCATAATACAATAGTTATAAACCTCTAAAGTATGACCGGCAGCAGTACCACCATCATTGAGAATATAAGAAGTAATAGGAAGTGACAGCCATGAAGTAATAGGGGTATCTTCAGTATTGCCGACAAACTGCTTATGAGCGATATAAATCTTACCATCAATAACAAAACCAAACTTTACCCACCCAGCAGTGTTACCATATTCAATGTAGAGGGTCTGAAGTTTACCCAAATCAAGGGTTTTACCAGATGGTCCAGTTCCATCAAATGGATCAACATTCCATGCAGTTTGACCAGTAGCGGTATCAACAGCAGCACCACTAACACTGGAGCGAACAACAAAGTTAATAGGTGTGGTAGCACCACCATCTCTATAAAGCATAAATCCATCATTATCATTGAACATACCAACATACTCTTTAACATTATTAAGTGCGGAACCTCTACTTAAGCAGAAATCAATCATTGCTACCCTAGTTTTACCAGGCTGAAACTTAAAGGTTTCTTTACTTCTAAGCATAGCAGAGTCAGTATCAGTAGTAGTAATATTGAGTTCTGCACAAGAACGATCATCGTTGAAGGTAATAGTACCATTATTGACTACAGCCTGGATAAATTTGAGAGGAAGAAGATCCTTCTCATGAGTATCTTCAAACAGAGTATATGGAGCATTAACCATATCACCATTATATTCATCAGTTTCCTCCTCAGCAACACCAGCAGAAGAAAGATAGTCATCAAGGTACATACCATTAACCATGATTTTATTGAAGGTTACTTCAGCACGTTCCCAATGTGCGACAACAGTAGTATTACCAGTAGCAGTTTTAGCTTCAATCTTAAAGGAGCCCATAGGAACATAAAGAAGTAATGAAAGTTTAGAACTAGCACTAAGCAGACTAGCTAAAGCAGCAGCCTGAGCATCAGTAATTAGGAAATATTCACTGTAAGTGGAACCATCAAAGGAATGACGAAAACGTAAACTAGAAATATTACCAGTTCCAGTATTTTCTAATAATACATGGATAGCGCCAAAGTTATCTTCACCATAGATATAGGGCATACTAATAGGAAGAATACTGGTCCAACTAGTAGTAACAGTGGTACTCCCAGAGGTGGGGTACCTAGTATAAGGAGTGGTCATGTTCCTCCTTTCTCTGCTAGTATATTTGCTACTGTATGTTTATGTTTTTCTAATAAATCACATAGTTTTATAACATTATGAAAGGATCTAATAATAACTTTGAATTTCATCAGTTCAAATAATTTGAGGATTCGTTTATGATTTGGGGGTTGCTTATTAACAGTAATAAGAACAGGCCAATCATCTCTAAGTTTAGTAAGATTATATTGTTTTGCTAGATCATTATAGAATTTTTGTTCAATGTCTGACAAATATATTCTTTTAATAAGTGGTCCTTCTAGTTTGAGTGCTACGTCAATAATTTCTTTTAATAAACGTTCTTCATGTAGTGTCATATCTGTAATTATTGATTCTATATCTTTTTTCGATAATGAATTGGATACTTGGTGTATAATTTTAGTAGCTTTTATTTTTCCTATTCTTTTGATACCGGAAATACTATCTGTTGAATCACCACATAATGCTAAATACATACTATATAAAACAGGATGAAAATCATATTGATAAAGGAACTTTTTTTGAGTATATTTTTCCATATGATCATCAATGCTAGATACCTTTTTGAGGATAGTAACATCTTTATATTTAAGTAATGTAGACATATCATGATCATTGGATATGATACGAATCTTATAATTATGTCTAGTTAACCTTGAAACTATATTTGCTATACCATCATCAGCTTCACCTTTTTGAGGAATAACACAGATACCACCCATCATATTAAATAGTTGTCTAATAAGTTTCATTTCATTAATTATATCAATACTCTTTCTATTAACACGACGTTTTTTGTAGGAAGCAGAAACTTTATAACGTGGATTGTTTTTCTTATGTCCTTCAAATACCATAATGATTTCTGCTAATGGATATTTATTATATAATTTAATTAATAATTTAATAACGTTATAGATTATACCACTATTAAAGGTAGTATTTTTATCATATTGTAAAGTAGCACCAGTAAAGGTACTGGCAAATCTATAGATAAGGTTAGCTGCATCAATAATAATAATGTTGCGTTTAACATCCTTAGGATTGAGTTTATCTTTACATGGTTTAATTAGTGTTTTCATATCTACTTTTCTCCTTTTGAGAGATGGGTAAAACCCTTGTTCCCCCTGTATGCCTATATAATCTTATGGTATAGACAAATTGATAGACAGATTGGGTGTAGACTTATGTGTGGTTTTTTGATGGGATGTTGTTTGGGGTGGGTTTTGTTGAAATGTAGGGAATCACTAAGAATATATAGACATATTCAATAATCCTAATAACCCTTATGTTAACTATATTGGTCCCTATATATATATAAAGGTTACTAAGAGGTGTGTTAAGGCTATAGGGGCTGTTGGGTTGTTTTCCCCTCCCCAGCCTTTTTAACTAAAAATACGTAATTTTGATTTTAGTAAATGTCCCTTAGAATGTAATGTTATGTCGTGACATCTCTATATTTTATTGGAATAGTATTTCTATAAAAATATAGAAATGTAAGTAGATATAGTTTTGGTAATTCCTTACTACTGTATAGATAAAGTGTAGACAACATTTATTTTTAACAGCAAAGGAGGATATTATATGGATGATTTTGAAACCGAAGTAGAAGAATTTATTGATCCTGTCGCTATATTAGGTTTAAATAGGAAAACTACTAAGAAAAGGGAAAGTGTCTATGTTTCTGGTAGAGATATTAATAGTCGAAAGAGAAAGATCCATCGTAAAGGAAATGCTTTAGCTAAATCTAGTAGAAAAAAAGAGATTTCTAGTAAATTAAAGGATGATGTATCTGAAGACTTAGATGTATTAATGGACAATAGTATTAAGCAATCTGGTTTGAGTTATAGAAAACGTAAGGCAATTAGGTGTTTAGTGATTTATGATTATGATATAGAACATACTGCTGCTGAGATTGGTGTAACACCTTCTACTATTAAGGCTTGGCTAAAGAAACCTGAATTTCAGAGAGTATTTAAATCTATGGAAAAGTTTATCACTGTTAATGCAATGAGACGTAGATTAGATTTAAATAATGAGATTATAGATAATCTGTATGATGAAATATTAATGAGAATTCATCGTGGTGATTTGGGTAACATTCCATTTACAGAATTGACCAATCTGTTATTTAAGTTCTCTAATGAATCTAGGCAGGATGATAAGCAGTCTTTTGTTAATCAGAGATTAGCTAGTGATGGAAAACAACAGTCAAT
>Ga0190334_1000434_pt1 | contig 21487 bp, 16 predicted proteins | sample 48720478_MG_FD_161270 | JGI IMG/M metagenome (GOLD analysis project Ga0190334, IMG submission 161270) | Hydrothermal vent sediment bacterial communities from Southern Trench, Guaymas Basin, Mexico - 4872-04-7-8_MG | ecosystem: Environmental > Aquatic > Marine > Hydrothermal vents > Sediment ...
AGGAAACAATAGATATTTCATTAACAATAAAAATTCTATAGTAAAATCTAATTTACTTTTTTGAAAAATAAATTAGTTTAAGCAGAATTTTGAAAAGCTATAATTAAAAAAAACAATGGCTTTAAATTTAATTTCTCTTTTTTTTCTTATTATGAATTGTTTTTACATGAAAATCTAATTCGGATTCGGAAAAAAAACTTTTAAAACATTTTGGACACGTGTATCTTTCTCTCAATTGATTTTTCTCATAATCCCACATTTTTCCATTGAGATAATCGTAAATTTTTAAACATTTCAATCCTAATTGATATTCTTTCACTAAGTCAATAAGATTATGATATGCAATCTTTTTGAGGTGGTCTAAATTTTTATCTTGAACATATTTTGCACTTTCTTCAACGCAATCACTACCATCTATGTCATCCCATTTGAAAGAGAGCTTATTTAATCCAATGGGTTGGGCTACTGGCGTTCCATCTATCTTATTTTTGATGGTATATTTAATTAAATCAATCCATTCACGATGATAAACTTTTAACCAATTTCTTTCCGCATTTGCATTATAAGCCGCTAAAGGTGGTTTTAATCTATATACTGATTTTTTACAAACATTATGAAATTTATTCTTCTTTGTAAAATCAATTAATTGATATATTTCTGCTATAGAATCCCTAAAATAACCCATAGTAATTATGAAATTATTCTTATTTTTAAAAATGTCGCCAGTAGCTTCTACATCTACTACTGTAAAGGGCGAAGAAAAAGGTAATTCTATTTTTATTATGATATATCCCTTTTCTTCATCAAATTTATCGTAAGCTTCATCGAATTTTTTGCAAAATTTTTCAAAAGCCATATCTTTACTACAATATTTCTCTGGAAATTTTTCAATAAATTGCAAATAACAAGTCCGACAAAGAGGACGAAATTCTTCTTCTATATCCTCTTTATTGCAAATCAAACATTTCTTCAATGTTTTTAATCTAATTTCATCTATTATTGCTTTATAAACTTGAGATTTAGGATTTAAATTGTCAAGCTTTATCTCATCAACATCCATCTTTAATCAATGAGTAGCTTCTTTTGGTTAATAGTTCATAAAGATTTTTTGTTTTAAATTATAATTATTCATATCTCATTAATATTTTTCATAAATTTGAAGATTTTTTTTGAACAACCTTTTTGAGTTAAATTAATGAATTTTTAACATAAAGTTATATTTCAATTGAATCTCTTATCTACTTGGTTAATATATCATAATTAATCTAATATGGTTTAAAAACTAGTAATTTTCATTTCAAAATAAAAATATTAATCTTTTAATCCTCTTGATGTTGCTTAGAGAATCAATTAAGAATTTTATTTCTAAAGATATTTAAAAATGAACTAACGAGCAGAAACTGCAATTCTCTCAATTTCATCCTTTTTCTTTATAGCCCTAGATTCCTGACTATTATTAGCTGCTAACATCAATTCTTGAGCTAAATTTTCTTCAAAAGACTTTTCAGTAGAGTGAGATCTTGAACCTATTGCTTGCACTAGATACTTCAATGCTAAATCAACCCTTCTTTGGGGGGCTATATCCACAGCTGATGCATAAGATATTCCCCCTAATGCGATTCTTGTGGTTTCTTCTCTTGGAGCAACGTTGCAAATAGCATCTACCAGGACTTGAATGGGGTTTTTTCCTGTATTTAATTCTATTAATGTGAAAGCCGTTTCTAAGCTTTTTATTATTTTATTTTTCTTTCCAGAATGGTAAGAGCTTTTATGACCTTTCACTTTTGATCGAATGAATCCAGGAGATAACAATCGATTGATAAATCGTTCAACTATGGATACTTTTGTCGATTTCCAAAACCTTCTATGTTCATGCCTCCCACAACTCTGAGGAACTATGATTGGTTTAAGATTAATGTATTTTTCGAGAGTCCAATCTTTAACTGTAATTCCCTCAAAGGACCACTTATTAAATAATTTAACGTTTTTATCATCCTTACTCATGAAATCACACCTATCTCATTGGTTTTTCTTTTTTACCAGCTAATAGAGCTTCTAATGAAACACCATTTACTTTAACAACTTTCCACCTAACTCCAGGTAAATCTCCAATACTTCTACCTTTAGCGCCTCCAATTCCTTCAACTAAGACTCTATCATGCTCTTCAATGAAGTTCAAGGCACCATCTCCCGGTAAAAAGGCAGTAATACCCTTTCCATTCTTTTTTAATTGAACTCTAACACATTTTCTAATTGCCGAGTTTGGCTGTTTGCTCTCTCGACCAACCTTTTGGATGACAATTCCTAAAGCTTGAGGTGCTCCTTCTAATGGATCTACCTTTTTTTTCAATTTTAGTTTCTTTCTTTTATATTTTGTTTTTGACCATCTAAATTTTCTTCTAATGGTCCTTAACTGCCTTGCTGCGTATAGACCTTTAGGTTTTGATATGATAATCACCAATAGTTAAAAGTTAACTTGACTATAAAAGTTTAAATCTATAATATAACTTAAAATTTATGGTTCAAGAAAATTTATAGGTAATTTTGAATATTTTTCCCACCACTTTCGAAAATTCTAACTTATTTGAATAGAAAAGGTTTGATTTTTCATTTGTTTATAACATGAATTAATTATCAAACAACTCAAACACTAATTTTGTTAAAATGATCCGATTAAATCTAATTTAGTAATATAGTTAGTTATTAATGCGGTGAAAAAGAAACGATAATTGAATAACGAATTAACTAAAAGTGATATTACTATTCATTAGAATTTAAGAAATTGACAAGTAAAGACATCATTCTAAAATAAGTAAGAAGCTTTAATTTTTCGTGTTAATAATGACATTATCTACATCGAAATGCCTAGTAACAAGTAATTTTATCTTTCTTATCATTGATCCTTCCTTCCCAATTGCTTTACCTCGATCTTGTGGTCGTACTGTTATGATTACTGTTTTTTTTGCATTCTTATTTTCCCTAATTTCGATATTTTGTACTTTTATATTATTCCTTGAAGTGTTGAATATGTATTGAATGAATTGCTCTAGATTTTCAGACCATGGAATGACATCAATTTTCTTTTGTAATTTTGCCGTTAAATCCTTGACGTGTTCACCGTCTTTTCCTATTGCTTTTCCAACATCTTCTTTTTTAACCAAAAAAATGATGATTTCTGAATTATTTTCAGGAGATTCAAAAATCAAGCAATCTTTAATGATAGCTCCAGAGATATTATTAAATAAGGAAATTAGTTCCATTGAATGTCTATCAATTTTTATATTTTTTTTTAACATTTTACCTTATTCCTTTAAAAATTATATTTTACACCTTGTTAATTAAAGAAGATAATTCGGATTCGCCATAATCGTTTATACCAATAACAGAAACCATGTATGGCTTGCCCATTGCTAACCCTAATTCCCATGATGAACCTTTATATTTATAGATAAAAATCTTATTATCAATAAGAGAGTTATAATATTTTAATTGCTTTTCAAGTTCTGCGGGACAATTATTAGATAAAATAAGCATTTTAAATGGTTTTTGTCTAATTTGACGGAGAACTTGACTTTTTCCGTGAATTACGTTTCCAGTTTTATAAGCAACTTTAATATTAGTATCAATATCAAATTCTTTTTCTTTTTTTCTAGATAAATCTAATGACTGTCCGATTTTTCTACTCTTCTTTGCCATTGCCTTTAACGCTATTTCATTTTAATAAATAAATAAACTATATACACTTTAAAATATATTATAATTTAAATTTTTAACGCTATTGTTTTCGATTTTCTGAATTAAAACTTAATGTGGTTTTTATATTTTACTCTTAAAATATTTAAATATTGAACTTCATGTCCATTCATGCATTTAAGCTTGAACTTGATGCGATTTCCTGTTTAAGGAATAACATACTTAAAAATTAAAAGATTATTAATAATGATTTTAATCTTCTTCGCTTCCCCTTTGCTCTTGTAGGATTCTTAAATTCTCTTCAAGATCAAACATCACTTTTGTTCGTCCAGAACCAATTGGGCAAACTTGACCCACTATTACATTTTCAGGAATGCCTAATAATCTTTCTTCCTCACCATACAATCCCGCATCTAATAATTGATTTACCGTGACTTCAAAAGCAGCTCTTGCAAAGACGCTCGACTTAGATCCCGAAATGCCATGCCTTCCAATGGATTGGATGGAACCACTAACACACATTAAATCGGCCAAGATTAATAAATGCCTAAGGTCAACGTCCAAGCCTTGTTGTTCTAATACTTTTTGGGATTCTTTAATAATCATGTTACGAGCAGCTTCTATTCCAAACATTTTTTCAATTTCATATATGTGATTCGATACCGTTCTGGTCGCATCAACACCTTCGATTTGCAAGACTGATTGAAGATTTGTTCCTTCAGTTTTTATTACCCATTCTTTACCATCATCTGTTGGAGTAAGTAACCCTCGTTTAACGCCTCTGATTCCCTTAACAACCTTCTTCAATATTTTTTCACGCAATTTTTGCAAATTTTGTAAATCTTCTATGCCAGGATCAATTATTATTGAATTTCCTTCGAGTTTAATGTTTCCTTTCTTTTTATATCTTTTTAGTAATTCTGGTATTTTATCAATATCAATACCTTTTTTCTCACAAATTTCAGGAATCAAATTTACAATTATTTGCCAATTTACAAAATCTAAATCGATGTCATGACAGATTTGCTCTATGCGTATTTGTTCTATTCTATTATGAACTTCAATGGCTTTTTCTTCGCTTTCGTTATATGGTGGTTCTAAATAAACTTCCATTTGTGGTGTAGATGGAAATCGCCTTGCGTCTACAATTTCAATAAGTCGTGGTAAACCCTGTGTTACTGAGAACTCTTCGACCCCTGCGTAATGAAATGTACGCAGTGTATTGTGAGTAATTATGCCCTCAACGGTAGTAAATGTTTCAAAACCTTCAACTGCAAAATCGTATAAATACTTTGTTGGGGAAGGAATACGTTCAATTTTTATGATTTCATCCCATATAACATCAGATTTATAAGCATTTATTAAGATACTAAGTAAAGATTCTAATTCCTCTTTATCTTGCTGATTTAATTCAACTTCTTTAATAGTATTCATAAAAATATTTAAATATCGCTTGAGTGTTTGACGGCCAATTTTTTGTTTTTTGGTAATTTTTCTAATATTTGCTGCAAGCGAACCATGGGGATCTATTTTTAAAATCATACGAATATCGTTTAGAGTCGTTCCAATTCCAGGAATCATATCAATTACATCATAAGTAAAGTTTTCATTAATAATTTTCATTAACTCTTGTCTTGATAATATTTCAAGGCGTTGTTTTTTTTCTTCAATATCGAAGCCAATATATTTTTCAAATAATGGGGCATATTTGCCTGGAATAGATAATGTATAATGATTTTTTTCCTTGGAAAACCCCTTAGTAGCAAATATCCCAAATCTAGATAAAAGAAGGCAAATTCCATCAATAAGATATTTAGAACTTGAACTTGCTCTAATATATGATTTATCATAATCTACATTTCCATCTCCATTAAAATAAGCTCTCAAGAGGCCTGATACAAAATCATCAGGAGCATTTATCGCCCATGGGGGAACAAATTTATTTTTTGCTCTTCTACCGCACATCCTTCCAAATAACCTTGATAAAATCAAAGAATTAATTAATACTGAGATACTCGGTCCGTATTCACCTTCTGATTCAACTTCTCTATAGTTAAGGTTTAAAGATTTAGCAAATTCTTTTACTTTTTCACGAAATTTTTCATTTGAATTAGTGATACTTACATGAAACCTTGTACAACTTCCTTCTGATAAATAGGCTCCAACAAACCATCCAAATGTATAATCAAGTTTAAATTCTTCAGGAATTCTAGAGTGTAAACTATGACCATAATTAAATGGATATACAAAATTTGCTCTCATGAATTCTTTTTTATTTCTAATCCTTTCTTCTGTATCTTTTATAACATTTCTCAGTTGATCTACTTTAACAGGAACAGTATAAGTTCTATTATATTCTATTAACCAATTTTCTCCAAGTTTCTTTTTAGATTCTATGGCTTTAAACAATTCAGTACCATACCACGCTTCTTCTAATGGGATATATCTTCTTAATAACAGACTTCTCATGAAATTATCAGATGGAAGATTGCGAATTACAGGAATTCGAAATCCAAGTTGTAATTTAGATCCTTCTATTGGAATTATCTGATTATTAACTCTAGCAATGAAAGAATGAGATAGGGAGGCTCTGATTTTTCTACCACTTCTGGTCTTAATATATAAAATATCATCTTTTGATGAGTGGCAGCTAACTTGCACTAACCTTCTCCATCTAATTTTTTCATCTTTTCCTAAAGCAGGAACGTATATATTAACATCTCTTGGAATATTGCAAATTATTAGATTATTTATTCGTTTAGAATTTTTAGAGAATTTTATCATTAATTGTTCCACAAGGCATCCAATTCTTTCAATGTGTGTAATATTACCTATTCGTACTAAAACTAACTCATCCCCGGGAATGCTCATCTGTGTTCCGGGTTCTCCAATACTTTGAGCCGCAACAGTTCCTACTGGTTCACTAGTTTCCACAATTGCATTATTGAAATTGATAAATACTTTATTAAGGAAGTATTCTAACTGTTCTTCTTCTAATTCAACATCTTTTAATTTTTCTCGGATCTTTTTAATGAGATCTTTAGGAATTCCGTCCTCTTCTAATTCTTTTAATTTTTTTTCCAAAAATTCAGGAGTAACTTTTGTCATAAATCAACCATTAAATTATTTTTATTTCTAATTAACACATTAATATAAAAAATGAGTTTTTATCCACACAGAATAATTAAAGAAATGAACATTAAAATTAAAATTTTATGGTATTCTTGTAAGTTTTTATAGAGCAATTAAGTAATTGAGGTTGATCTCTTTTAATATTAAATTTTACTCCCATTTGACAAGATTTTTCTAAGTTTAAAAGATTGAACAGAATTCAATCATTTAAAAGCAATAATAATGTAAGATTTTAATTTTATTGAACTTAATGGAATGATTACCTTCTTTTCAGAATTATTAATTATTGATTCAATAACATTTTAAACCTTCTTACTTCAAGACTATTTTAAAATTAAAAATAAAGTAATTCATATTAAAAATAAAACTTTATTTAATAACCATGTTCTTTCTTCCATTCTTTAAAAGCAGCAGTTTCTTTTCCTCTCCAAACAGCTTTCTTTCCACTTTCTTCTTCAAATTGCTTGATTAATGCATCCTTGTCCAAATCAGCGCTAGCTTTTTCTTTCTCAATTTCTTTTTCTTCACTTTTCGTAGTTTTACTTACTTTTTCAACACTTCTCTTGGATTTTAGTTCTTTCTTGATTTCTTTAATATTTAATGATTTTGCCTTTAATAATAAAACATCGAGATTAACTGCCTCAGAATGGTCTGTATGCATGGGATCTATCCCGTCATCTCCATATCTAAATTGTACTATATTTTTATCCGAGTTTCTCACGGTACCATCATTTTCCACCACTAAATCTTGTAAAGCATTTACTAATCGTCTTTGCATGTATCCACTAGTTGATGTTCTAACGGCAGTATCCACTAATCCTTCTCTACCACCCATTGCATGGAAAAAGAATTCTTCTGGTTTCAATCCATCCCGATAAGATGATTCAACGAAGCCCCGAGCTTTTGGGCTTAAATCATTCACTCTAAAATGAGGGAGAGTTCGCTGAGTATAACCCCGATTTATTCTTTCGCCTCGAATGGCTTGTTGTCCAACCACGGCAGACATTTGTCCAAGATTAAGAATGTTACCTCTTGCTCCTGATTTTGTCATTATAACAGAATGGGCCTCATCACCAATAAAATTGGCAGCAATTTCTTCTGCTTTTTTCCTTGCTTCAGCTAAGACTTGTCTTATTCTCAATTCTAATGTTTCACGCATTGATCTTCCAGGAGCTCGCCTTAAGATTTTTGTATCATTCTTATAATAAGCATTAATGAGTTTTTCAGCTTCTTTATTGGCTTCTTCTAAAACTTCATGAATTTCTTCTCGAGCATGTCCATAAACATAAACTTCATCTAATCCCATTGTCATGCCATTTTTTCTTATGATGTATAATAGCATCCTAGTAGCATTATCAAGGAATTGCCTGCCTCTTGCATTTCCATGATCCTTAATTATTCGTTGAAGTATTGAGTTTGATTGCATTGCTCCAAATGAATTCTCGTCTATAGTTCCAGTAACTAATTTCCCATTTCTAATAACTACATAAGCATCATAAGGACAATCTTCTTCTTGACAAACATCGCATTTCTTACAAAATTTGGATTTTACCTTGATATTTAAATCATCTGGTAATAAAGTGCTAAAAATTTGTTTTCCAGAGTATAATGGTTCTGGTTCTTTTACCACGGGTTCTAAATCATCCAAACGAAAATCAGGATTTGATTCGAAAACGCCTCCCAAATATAGAAGATTCAAAGTGTCTTTCTTATTGAATAGTGAGTCTTTACTTGTAAATTGAAAAACTGATGAAATGAAATCTTGAATACCTCCTAAGATGGGGCCACCAAATCTTGGAGATAATATATGTTCTTGGACTTTTAATAAAAGTTCGGCCTCAGTTCTGGCTTCTTCACTCTGTGGCACATGGAGATTCATCTCGTCTCCATCGAAGTCTGCATTGTAGGGAGGGCAATTTCCGGTTAGAAATTCAGCAGCAATGAAATTATCATAAAGGCCATCCATCGAAACATCATAGACCTCATCGAAATTAATTTCTTTGATGGCAATTATTTTATCCCAGATTAAACCATCATCAAGATTTTTAGTTACATTATTTAACCATTCTTCAAAAGTTGGAAAATTAACTGGAAGTCCAGCTCTGTCATAGACACCTCTTACCCATCTAGAAATTGTAGTCTGGGTTGTTTGAAATTTCGCGGCAATTTGCTTCAATGTATAACCATTTTCTCTAAGTTTTGTTGCTTCTTCCTTTACCTTTTGCATTAATTCACGATAATGTTTCTTGTAAGAAAGATAACCCGCAGCATACCTGCAATATTTTTCTTTATCTTTAGAGAATTCACAACCAATATTTTTATAAAATGATAAGAGTTGGTTCTCATTAGAAGCAATATTAGCTGCATATGAAATTGTTCGCTTGCCATCTTTTTTCCGAATATTACCTTCTGATGGTAGTATTGAGGAAATTTCAGCACCAAATTCCTTTAATAATTGATTTATTTGAGTAAAAAATAGTTTAGGGCTTAAGCCTTCTACCTTTGACATTTTAAAAACGGGTTGATTTATTACCTTAGATGATTTAGTATGTAATCGAGGTGTACTAAGTTCTCCTCCAAAATATCCTCTCAAGAATGCGCGCTTTACCATTTTTGAACCATTGTATATCCAATCTGGTATGCTGAATTCTTGAACCACTTTATCTCCAATAGGAACTCCTAAAGCATGAAAAGCAATGGCTATGGCTTTTTTCCTAATATCTATAATTATGCCTTTACCTCGTGGATGCAAAATTTTACCTTTAGCTGTTTGAATTTCATCTCCTCGTGAAATTTTGACTATTGGATTTGGCGGGTCTATTCCTATACTTCTGAGAGCTTCTTGTATATCTCTTGCATCTTCCATTGTACTTACTCTAAAAGTAACATGAACTCCTTTTTTATCCCACCATAATGTTCCATCTGAAAATAAATGTCCTACTAATGATGATAAAGTTATTTGTTTTTTAGATGAAGGAGGTATGTTTAAAAGGTTTAGTTCTCTTAAATCTGATAGAATCTTCTTAATATATGTATTAGAGGGGGCTGCGTCGACTATATCTTTTTCAGTTAAAATAGTCTTTCCCTTCCTGACTTCAATCTCAGGGAGATCAATAGGATATATCGCAACTCTATCTCCTATCTTTAAATATTTAGCTCGAATTTTGCCCCGTTCAGTATAGAAAGGATGGTCTAAAGTAGCCTTTATTATTTTTCCAGATTCTGTTATGAAACATTTTCCTTCAATTTCTCCATTAGGACTCCGTACAATTTGACTCTCGCAAACTCCTTGGTAAACAATTTGTTTGTATTTTATGTCTTCTGGACGACCTTTTTTCCAGGTTACTGAAAATAATTTAAACGGACTATATTCATGTACAAGTTGACTAATTGGTAATTTACCATAGTCTGTGAATACATTTGTATCTCCAGATAAACAGACCGTAAGATTAAGCCTAAAGGTCCTTCCTTTCATTATTTTTACTTCATGAGCCATTATGGACATTCTATGAAGAGATGGTTGCCTGTTGAATAATACTAAATCCCCATCATTCAGGTGTCGTTCCACAGTAAAACCTGGGGCTAACATGTCGGCAATGATTTTTCTATTTTTAACGTATCTCAGATCGATTCGCCTGCGATCATTTCTAATGATATAATTTGCTCCTGGGTGCTTATTTGGTCCATTTAATACCAATTGTTTCATTTCTTCGATATTCCAATCGTTGACATTGGTAGGAATGGTAAGAATCTTTGCAATTTCTATGGGAACTCCAACTTCATTAATACTTATGTAAGGATCTGGAGATATCACGCTTCTTGCAGAAAAATCTACTCTTTTTCCACTTAGGTTGCTTCTGAATCGGCCTTCCTTGCCTTTTAACCTCTGTGTGAGTGTTCTCAAGGCTCTTCCTGACCTGTGTCTTGCGGGAGGAATCCCAGACACCTGATTGTCAAAATAAGTAGTAATGTGATATTGTAATAATTCCCACAAATCTTCTACAATAAGATGAGGCGCTCCAGCATCAATATTTTCCCTTAATCTCTGGTTAATTCTGATGACATCAACTAATTTGTGTGTTAGATCATCTTCAGATCGAATGCCACTATCAAGAGTAATTGAGGGTCGAGCGCATACAGGAGGAATTGGCAAGACTGTTACTATGACCCATTCGAGTCTCGCATTTTCAGGAGATATACCAAGAATTCTCAAGTCAGAATCAGTCATCTTCTTAAGGCGATCATGAATCTCTATAGGTGTCAATCGCATGGAACCCTTATTTTCTTCTTCCTCATAAAAAGTAGTAGGTTTTTCGATGATGATTTTTTTCTTTTTGGCACCACAATAAGGACATATTTTTGTTTTTCTGGCCTTTTTAAAGACCATTCTGATTGCGTCTTCATCGCCCTCAAAGAAAATATTTCGATGTTTTTGTTGTTCTTTCCTGAATTTTTCTTTCTCTTCTTCAGTTAACATTAATCTTGAACATTCTGGACAAATAGATCTTAAAACCTTTAAGACTTTTTTTGCATAACCTACATGAATGACTGGTCTTGCTAATTCTATGTGTCCAAAATGTCCAATACAATTACTAACTAAATTACCACAAGTTTGGCATCTTTGTCCTGGTTCAATAGTACCAAGCCTTTGATCCATTAGACCCGAAGGAATTGGCAAGCCATCTTCATCATAAGTATCAGCAGTAATTATCCGAGCTGCGCTCATTCTCCGTATCTCATCGGGGGATAATAATCCAAACTTAATTTTATCTATTAATTTCGTACGACTATAAGTATAACTCATAAAACAGAAACATCCTCTGTATTTAATTTAAAATTTTTAAATGTTAAAGAATAAGTTGATATGTGCAGCACTATGTGTTAAAAAGGTAAGCAAATAATAAAAATTTTACTATTCAGTTAGCATTTCTCACATGTTTTTTACTCGATTTTTGGAAAAATTTAATTTTAAAGTTAATTTATTGATGTTAGGATGAAACTGAGTAATTTATTAAGGTTAAAGATCTTTATTTTTTGCGTTCAATTTTTAATGTTAGCTCTATTCATTTATTATTTCAATTATAATGTCAAAATTCAATTTGATGCGGAAACAACTGAAATTCAAAGACAAATTATTCAATTTCTTGCAAATTTCATATTATTATTGAATAGTTCTAATATCCTATTCTTGTATTCTTTTTGGCTATTAATTAGTTTAATCCCAATTTTCATTCATTTAGAACCTAAAAAAGCAACCACAATGAACTTTCTTACTTATTTTATCATAGCATTTTTTAGCAATTTATTCTTGTCTAGATATGCAAGTGTTTTCTATTATGCTCGTTTAACATCCATTTTAGTTAACTTGTTAATATTAGGGTTTACAATAATTATCTTTTCCTTTGTATTCTCCATGTGTTTGAAATTTATTAAAAAATTTATATTACAGCGAGTTAAAAAAAGTATAGATTTTAATGAATGCGTTAAAGTAATTAAATGTCCGTATTGTGGTGTTGAGTTTAACTCGATTCCCTTATATTGTTATAATTGTAATTCTAAAATCGGTATTTTAGAGAACAATTTCCATGATAATATCAAATTAGAAAAAAAGTGAGAAAAGCAGATGAAATTAGACAAAACTGAGAATTCAAGGCATGTTAATTCCAAAAATAGAGATTTTAACCCGTTATTTTGCCCTAAAAATGTTGTAATATATAAAGCAAGTCCAAAAATTTCATTTTTCGTGGAAGGTTTTTTAAGGCAAGGTTTTGACATTGATAATTTATATTTAATATCAAGTAAACACGATTCTCTAAATGGAATAAAATGTTATAAAACATTTGATGAGATCCCCATCGAAGAGATTGACCTGCTAATATTATCAATAAGAAGAGAATTACTAATTGAATCATTAAATTACATTTTAGAAAAAAAGAAGATTAAGTTTATACATATTTTTACGGCTGGAACTGGCGAATCTGATGAGTTGGGAAAAAAATTAGAACTAAAATTAGCAAGATTATTGCAATCACATGAGAATACGAGAGCTATAGGACCAAATTGCATGGGGATCTATTGTCCTAAAGGCAAGATTGCATATTATGCCTCATTTCCAGTGGAACCTGGAAACATTGGATTAATTTTTCAATCTGGGGATTTGCATTCTAAGATGATAAAATTTGGCTCATCCAGATATAAATTAAATTTTGCAAAAGGTGTGAGTGTAGGAAATTGTGTAGATATCCAAGTTTCTGAACTGTTAGAATATTATAACAATGATGACGAGATCGATTTAATCTGCGTTTATTTCGAAGGCTTTCCACGAAATTCCATGAATGAAGGAAGAAAATTATTCAAAACTTTTAGAAAAATGAAAAAACCAGTATTGTTCATGAGGGGCGGGATAACAAATAGAGGTAAATCTGCAGTCTTGACCCATACTGGTACCATTGCATCATCTCAAAATATCTGGAAAGCTGTTTTCAAGCAAACACCAGTTATCCAAGTAGAGCCCTCGTTAGATGATCTTATTGATTACGCTTTCATGTTTCATCATTTAATTAAAATGTATAAAAATTTGAAAAAAGATATTATTTATCCTAAAAATAAAAAAGCATTGGTCATTTTATGGTCTGGAGGTTTTGGTATTCTAGCTACGGATACTTTAACTGAATTGGGAATAGAACTTCCCCGTTTTGAAGGTGAGATGTTAGAAAAGTTAAAAAAGATCTATCCATTAAAAATTGGTAGCCTTTCAAATCCATTAGATTTGCCTTGGATAACTTCAAGACCAGAATTTTTTGAAATCAGTAAAAATGCTATCTCAGGCGAAATAGATCTCATAATTGTTGAAACTGATGCTTGGCGCGAGTTAGAAAGCGATCGCTTCAAGCAATATTATGAAAATTTACTTAAATTAAAAAATTATTCTGAGGGATTAGGAAAAATATTTGTAATAATCTTGCATCAATATCCCAGCAAATCTAGAGAAATTTTTTACAATATGTTATTGGAAGATGAATTTCTTGTTTATCCAACCATAAAAAATGCAGCAATAGCATTTTTAAAATTACATGAATATGGAAAAAAGATTAATGTTTAATTTATTTAATTAATTTCCGTGAAAATATAAAATAGAAAATCCATAATAAATATCAATTGATTTAAAATTATTCTAATGAGAAATAAAAAAAATAAAATTAAAAATTTAAGATTGTAACTAATCTTTTCTTGTTGTTTCTTTAGCTTTTAACAATGGCATTATGGCAAAAACCATTATGATCGATGCTATCACGTATATTATTGGTGTTGGAATATAACCTGGCTTCCCATCAATTATTGCGGGTATTCCAAAAGCAGTAGATAGCCACCCGCCAAGCAAAGGTCCTGGAATCATGGTAAATAATACAGTAAACAAAATAAAATATCCACTAAATTGTCCGTATTTATCTTCAGGATAATGATCTCTTATCCAAGTATTCGCTGAAATGTTCCAGGATGTCATGAATACTTGTGTTAAAGCACCAGTAATTATTAAAAAGATGATATCTCTTGAAAAAGCAAATAAGATGATGGCAATACTATCAAATATGACCGAATAAATAGCAATCTTTTTTCTACCTAATTTATCGGTAAGCAGACCAATTGGATACGCCGCTGATATTGTAAAAATGAAAGCAATTAATACTACCAGGGAAGCTGTTTCAATAGTAAGACCAATATAATATTGCAGGTAAATTAAGATAAATGGGAAAAATACATTAAACCCAATGCCCCAAATTGTCGCTCCAGTTAATACAAGGAAACAATCCTTATTTTGAATGAAACTATCTTTTTTAAAAGTACTTTTAATATGATCCCACAGCTTTACATTCAAAGGCTTTAGATTTTGAGGTTCTTTAACAAATAACGCACCTACAAAACCAAAAATTCCTACTATGAATCCTACCATGTAAAAGAAAAAATAATATCCAAAAGCGCTAATAATATAGCCCGAAATCCCGTATGTTACCATTGTTGATATTACTAAAGTTAGTTGCAAAATTCCTAAAGCTTTACCTCGATTCTCAACAGTCGTAATATCTATGACATATGCATTGAATGTTGCATCATATGCAGTCGAACCGAAGAAAGTCATTACACAGTCAAAAAATATGGCAATCATTACAGCAACGATAACGGGATGTAATAAAGCCGCTAAAGGAAAAATCGCAGTTGTTATTGTCCAAAATAAAAAACCATACACTAAAAATGGTTTTCGCTTACCTAGTATATCACTAAACGACCCCATTATAATAGCAGTAATAGTTGCCATTATGGCGCTCGCTGCAACCATTACAGAAACCCATAAAGGTTCCGGAGTAATTGCATTATACATAAACACGTTATAGTATTGATTTTCGACTGCCCATGCGATTTGACCTGCTAAACCAATAAAAAATATTAAAAAGCATTCTTTTTTGATAATTTTTTGCTCATTTTATTAGATCAATAGTGTTTTATTATTAGATTGAATAAAAGTGACTATAATGGAAATAAGAATATTTTAATTTAATTAAATTTATTATATACCCTTTTAATTTTGAATTGGATTGAAAAATTCAGTTCACATTATTATTATATTATCAGAGTTTATCATTTACTCATAAAAAAGATTAAATTCTTTTAGTTCATCTCTAATCTCTTTTAATTTTTCCATGTCTTCTCTTGTAAATGGTTCTTCATCGAATTGCCCGTAAATTTTCATTCCTAAATTTTTTCTAACTTTTTTCTCAATTCTATTTATTTTTCGCCTTTTCGCAAAAAATTTAATGATCTTAAACTTAATTTTGGTGATATCTCGTTCCCACTCTTTAGCAAACGAGCCATTTTGTATTTCCATTAAAATATCTTTCATTATTTTCTTTACTGGCAATTTTCTATACCTAATGCCCCGGCTCATTGCTCCATATTGACTTGTCTGAGAATGAAAATCTAATTGTTTTATAATTCCGAAATCCGCCATTTTTTTATAGGTGTAGGACATTTCACCACTCATGTACATCTCAATCAACACGGCTTCAGGAGGATATCCTGCTTCAATTAAAGTGTAAATGGCATTCAGTAAAACAAGTCCGAATGCAGGACCGAATCCTTGTTCATTGAATAAATCCAATTCTGCTTCTTGTTTAAATGAAACCCATACTGCTCCCTTTTTTAAAGTTCCAATACCTTTTGCTAATGAAAGTAAGGTATTAAGAGCATTACCAGTTGCATCCTGCTCAATTCCTATGAAACTATAAAAACCTTGATCATTGAGAAAGTTTTCTCTAACGCCAACGCCAATCATTCTGGGAGCCAACAACAGAACATCCACGTTTGCAGGAGGCTTTATAAGTCCAAATGCCACGTTGTACCCCGATGCAAATACCAATGTTGAATTTTCTTTCAAATTAGGTCTTATCTCGCTTTCAAACACCTCATTCATTATTTCATCAGGAATTAGCAAAAAAATAATATCCCCAATTTCAGTTGCTTCTTTTATTTCATATACCTTAAAATTATCTTTAAGTGCCATTTCTCTATATTTATCTTCTCTGTTTCCTATTATTACATTTAAGCCTGAATCTCTTAAATTCAAAGCTTGAGCGCGTCCTTGATTTCCATACCCTATTATTGCGATAGTTTTTTCATTTAAATGATCGAGATTTCCAGCTTCTTCAAAATAAATTCTTTTCAAGAGTACTTTCACTTTAATTTGTTTATATTTTAGAATAAATTAAGTATAAATAACTCATGACAAGATTAAAATATAACAGTCATGGAATTTTATCATATTCAAACTCGTTCTTATTCAAGATGAGCTTAATTAACTCTTTAAAAATCAGTTTAATATTATAATTTTTTTTGGAAGAGGTCTCATAAAAAGGAAGGTTTCCATATTTTTCTCGGAAATTCTCAATAATTAAAGAGTCAACTGTTGTAGAACCTTTTACTAAATCATATTTAGTGCCAACCAATATTTTAGGAGTTTCTTGATGATTATGAGCTTTTAATTGTTCTATCCACCATTCTAATCCTAAAAGTGTTCTGTTTAGATCTGATAAGTCAAAAACTAAAAATATGCCATTTGCTCCCGAAATATAATATTTAAATAGTTTTTTAAACTGTTCTTCGCCTCCAAAATCCCAAATTATTAAAGAAACATAACGCTTTTTACCAGTTATTATAATTGGGAGCCGATAATTGTAGAAATCTATACCGATTGTCATTTTAGTGTTCATATCAAAAGAATTTAAACATAGTCTTCTGGCAATACATGTTTTACCCACCCTGCCATTTCCAATTAAACAAATTTTGAAAACGAAAGCTAAATCTTCAAGGGTAGATCTTTTAGGTTCTTTAATTACTTTAAGAGATTTCAGCTTTTTGGTCATTTTTGAAATTAATATCACCAACAGTTTGTTTTAAATTTTAACATGTTTCAATTTTTTTTGAATGGAGATATACTTTTTAAATTTCATTATCTGAAATACTGATAAAATTAATTCCTTTTTAAGTTATACATTAGATTTTTTATTTCACTAATTAATGTGAATATTCATTTTAATATCATATTGGAATTATCAAGATCATCTTGAGAATCTAAGGGTTAATTTTTCAAGATGGGTAAAGGATGTTAGTAATAGAAGTTTATTTATTAAAAATTTAATTCAAGTATCTTAAATCTTTTATTTGAGATTAGTACAATTGATAAACTTATTTATATTTTTACCAAATATACAAGTTTCATGCATTAATAGTGATAAAAGATCTTTATCTTGGGCACGATATTAATTCAAACATTTATTCGAAAATGCTACAAACAAAAAATTTTTTTATCTATCCAAATTTTTTTTGTCGAATCATGATGAAGCATTTGATCCACCCAATTAATATCTTACAAACAACACATTTAAATATTAGTAATACCAATTTATCTATAATAACATTAATTTTTATTGAAGAATAGAAATTAATGTTTATTCCATATAGGGATTTATAAAAATAATAAAAAAATTGTGGAGGAATAAAAAAATGCCAGCATTTGCATGGTCTCCGTTGCGGGCTTTAATGAAAAAGGCAGGAGCCGAAATAGTAAGCCGCGCAGCGGTAGACAAATTGATGGATTATTTAGAGGAATATGCTAAGGAATTAACTGCTTGTGCACTTGATATTGCAAAACACTCTGGAAGAAAGAAAGTAACCCAGGAAGATATGAAGATTGCCATCACCTTAATCTAAGGCAAAAACCTTAGTAGCCTCATTAATTAAAAAAATTTTATTTTTTTATTTTCTTAACTTCTTTCATTACACTTTTTTGTTCGCTAAATCACATTGGTTTACAACTTGTTATTTATCTCATAGTTTCTTTCATAAAATCTTTTAAATTTAAAGAAATGAACTAACGATTTTGCTAACAAATCCAGAGATTCATATACAGGTATTTTTAATTCAAATAATTCTTTCTTAAATTTGATATAACTATTTAAATAATCTATATCATCATATAACTTATAAACCAGAGCTAACACTGGTTTTTTTACCCTTTTTTTAACTTCTCTAATTGAATCAATAGCAATTTTGTCAAAACTAACCACCCAAGCAAATACTATTAGTGAAATGTTTGGATCGTTATCTAATGCTGCAATAGTTTCACAAAAAATATTAGGATCAATGCCACTACTTCCTAAATCTAACGGATTGCGAACTATTGTATTAACATCGGGAATAAAATTCAGAATGTTTTTTTGAGTTTTAGGGTTAAGCTTTGGAATTTTCAAACCATGTTGCTCTAATACATCAGAAACTTGAATTGAAGCTCCTCCGCCCACTGAAACGATTCCAATATTCTCATTTGGAGGATATTTTTCTACATACTTAAATGTCATGGCGAGATTTTCCAACTCAAATGCATTATTCACTAAGCAAGCACCAGTTTGTTTTGAAATTGCTTCCCAAATTTCATTAGAAGTTGCTAAGCCACCTGTATGCGATTTTATTGCTTCTTTCGAGGATTCTCCAGCACCTACACGCCATATTATTACTGGTTTATTCTTTAGAGTTAATTTTTTAACTATTTTCAGGAATTTCCTACCTTGTTTTTTCGACTTGATGTTTTCAAGATACAATCCAATAACGTCTGTATCATTGTCTAAATAGAAATATTTTAAAAAATCTACAAAATTTAAATCTACTTGATTACCAATGGAAATTGCCTTGCTTATTGGGTTTTCAAAAATATTAGAAGCCATTAAAGATAATTGAATTGCTAACCCGCCTGATTGAGAAATTAATCCAAAATTTCCAGATTTCGAATTAAGTCTCCATGAAAATGAAACTTTATTCATCGGCACGTATATTCCCAGGCAATTTGGCCCTATGATGCGAAAATTATATTTTCTTGCTATTTCTAATAAGTTTTTTTCCAATTCAACATTCCCAATTTCAGAAAAACCAGAAGAAAAAATAGAGACATATGGAATTCCTTTTTTTCCAATTTCTTCCAAAACACTTGGACAAGCTCTTGCTGGGACGGCTACAATTGCATAATCAACTTGATGCGTTTCAGCTAATTCTAAAACAGAACCGAATACTTCTATTCCATGAATCTTTTTTCCTTTTAATCTAGGGTTAAAGAGGTATATTGGCTTGTCATAATTTATTGCCTTTAAACATTTGAGGAAAAATCCGCCCCCATATGGTTTTTCATTCACCCCAATTATTGCTATCGATCTTGGATTAAACAATCTTTTAAAATCGTGATTCATGTATCAAGTACCCCTATAAGACATTTAAAACTCTTATATTATTGAATTGAAATTAATCAAAATTTATAAGCATGACACCTAATTGCTTTTTTTGACAAAAGAAGAGATTTAATCATTATTTTTGGCATATCGTTCAAAAAGGATTTCCGCCATTACTTCAAAGGCTTTTTCTACATTCTGACCAGTTTTAGAAGATAATTCTACAAATGAAGCTAAATTATACTTTTTTGCTGCTAAAATGCCTTCCTCACGCGAAACCGCCCTAAATTCTTCTAAATCCAATTTTGAACCAACTAACATTATAGGTATGTCACCAGAATATTCTCGAATGAGATTAATCCACTCAGGTAAGTGTTCTAAAGTTAATGAATTGGTAATATCATATAGAAAAAAAGCAGCATTAGCACCTCGACAATATTGAGGAAGTAAAAACCTGAAACGTGATTCACCTCCAAAGTCCCAAATTTGAAGTTTTACTTTATACTCTTTATATACAATGTTTTTACTATAGAAATCCACTCCTATAGTGAGCTTAAGGTCCTGCATGAAAAAACCAGAGATATATCTAATTGTCAGTGATGTTTTACCTACCGAAGCATCTCCTAACATCATAACCTTCCAAGTAAAATCGTAATCTGCCAAAAATATTCCACCAATTAATAAATTTGAATCCAATCCTTAAAAATTAAAATTTTCTAGATTTTTTGAATTTTATATATTTAACACATGTTTTTTCTAATTAATTATATTTAATTCTTTTAAGATTTAAAAATTATATTTTAAAGATAGAAAAATTTTGTTTTTGATATAATAATTAATATTTAATTTAAAATTAAAATTAAGATATTAAATGAAGAATGAGCAATAATGCATGGTAATAATACACCCTTATTTTCTATAAATAGAATTGATAAAAAGATGCCAAAAAAGAAGTAGTACCCAAAAAAAGAAATCACGGTTTGGAAAGGAACGATGAATGGGGGTAGATGATAAATTGAGAAAATTGAGGATGAAAACAGTACAGTAAGGCTTTTTCTCCACTTACTACTTAATTTTGAGATCAAGAAACCTCTAAAAAAACCTTCTTCACATGGAGCAACTATTACAATTTGTAGCAACACCAAGATTAATAATTCTATAGGACTTGGATTAATTGGAGTTGTATTAATGGTATTGGATATGGCTATTCTAACGAAATCTATCCCAAATATAATTGGAATTAAAAAATCTAATAAAAAAAGAGAGAGGGGCATGGAAAGAACATAGAATCCGAATCCAATTGCAAGACTAAGAATTATGGAATTTATAAACTTTAATTTTTTCACATAAAAATTTCTAAAACCAATTTCTTTAAATTCTTCTTTGATGTTTTTCTTTTTTATTAATGAGGATAAAAAAACTGGAATCGTAATTAATAATATTTCAAGAAAACTTAAGAAAATTAAAAACATTGGATCTTGTCCTAATTCTATCGTCATTATATCCAATCTGATAATTGATTTAATTTGAACAAATCATTAAACTAAGTCTCTCATTCTTATTATATTTAATTGGTTAAATCTTGTTATTAATGATTGTAGATAAACTTAAATATGGCTTTGATGATGAGAATAGCATCTTATATTTTTCAAATCTTTTAAAAAAAGAAAACACAGGAGTTTCCAAGGAGTTCATATTAAAAGAAGATATAGAAAATATCGTGGCTCAATGTGTTAAGGTGGAAGAATGGAAAAGCGAATTTGCAAATATACTTTTAAAAAACATGAATAATCTTGACTTTTCAAGCTTTTTAGATGATCCCGAGTTTGATATAAAAGAAATGCCACTTAAAAAGAAAATTGAACCTGGTGAAATTGGAGGTTTAAATGTTGTTA
>Ga0190334_1000437_pt1 | contig 21457 bp, 19 predicted proteins | sample 48720478_MG_FD_161270 | JGI IMG/M metagenome (GOLD analysis project Ga0190334, IMG submission 161270) | Hydrothermal vent sediment bacterial communities from Southern Trench, Guaymas Basin, Mexico - 4872-04-7-8_MG | ecosystem: Environmental > Aquatic > Marine > Hydrothermal vents > Sediment ...
GAGTTCTACTTCATTGTGTACTGTAAAAATTTTGAAAATGGAATCGTGATTTCTGAAAGATCAAAATAAATCTCAGTATTTGGTACCCCTTTTTTATATATCAGAGAATTAAAAGTATCTTCTTCTTTTTTAGAATATTTTGGATCAGATAATGATTTCATCTTAAGATGACAAATAAATTTAACAATTATAAAAAAATGGTCTCAACGAATTTATGATAAAAGTAAAAAAAATTAAAGCAACTTATTCAAATTGGTAAGTTTTAAATAATCATTAGTCATATTTTGAATAAATTATTTTTCAATGATTGTTAATCATTAAAAAAATTTAATTAAAATTAAATTTAAAACAGTTGTAAAAAATGGAAAAGAATCCATTTAAATGGCCCATTATCGTAATTGCCGGAATTCTAGTATGGATAACGGAATTTTGGTTTAATATTCCTTCAATTTTACTATGGCCTACAGGTGATTTTTCACCTCTCACTAATTTTCATTCTCATCTTGGAGATACTGATTTAAATAGTGCTCTTGGGGCACAATTTTATAATTGTGGACAAGTTTTTCAAGGACTTGCCATAATATTATTTGCTGGAGGACTCTACATCTTTTATGGGGAAAAAATTTGGCAAAAAGTATTTATTGTACTTGGTCAAATTGCTACTTTCTTGGTTGGTTTTGGATTAATAATGAATGGTGTTTTTTCTGCTGACTTTCAACCTTGGCATGGAACTTTCTCTGAACTTCTTTTTTATAATATTTTCCTAGCAGAACTACTTATCAACATTCCGCTGTTATTTAGATCAAGAATTTATAAATATATTAGCATCTTTGGTCTTGTTGCTGCTGGCATTAATGCTTTTTTTGTTATAGCATATGATTTGTTTTATCCAGGTTATCTGATCGAATGGATAGGAATATATACTGCTGAAATTTGGTTAGGAATTATTACAATAGTTATTTTCTATAAAGAAGTTTGGTCTAAAAATTAATTCTTTCAAAATTTATTTTAATTTTTTTTTATCAAATTCTTAATTTAGGTTCTAAAAGAATTATTTAATCAATATTTCAATTAAAGAAATTCTTGAGAGATTGGTCTAGAAGCCTTAAATAAAGAGATTTTTGCATCTTCAACCTTGAGAATGATTAAAACTCAATTCATGGTTAGATTAAATCAAGAAATGTATTTTCTTCTTTAATGATATTCAAGATCAAGTGAGTATTCGTTCTTTCGATGTAGGGAGAAGCATGTAAATCTTTAATCATTCCACTTAATTCAAATCTATTCTTAAATCTTGCCAAAACAAGAGCATCGTAGGTTCCAGTTACATCATATACGGCAAAAACATTCGGATTCTTAGCAATTTGTTTTTCAACTTCTAACATTTTGCCTTTTGAGATGGTAACTTCGATTAATGCAATGATTTGATAACCTAGTTTTTCAAAATCAATGGTGATCCCATAATTCTTAATGATACCTTCTTTTTCTAATGTTTCTATGTGCTTTTTAATCGTTATGGGTGATTTTTTCAATTCTTCTGCTATTGAATGGTAAGTTTTCCTACCATCTTTGCTTAAAATCTTTAAAATGCCAATATCTATTTCATCAAGGAGTTCTTTAATAAAAATTCACCATTAAACTATTTATTATCTGTTATGAAATGTTTTTTTTAATCATTTCTATTATAAATATGTTCAAATCTTTCTAATATCTTTTTCTTTTCTAAAAATTGTTAAATTATTTATTCTAAATTAGAATGTAATTTAAGCAATAATTAATAAAGAATAATGAAGAATTAATAACATTATTTGGATTCAATTCTTTAAAATAAATTTTCTCTAATGATGTTAAATGAATCAAAAACCCAATATAGATATTATACCTAAACCTGAAAAAATCATTATTAAGGAAGGATTTTTCGAAATCTCTCAAAGCTCCTGCATCATTAATAAATGTGCAAACTTAAAGTTAGGGCAAATTTTAAAAGATCAACTGAACTCTTTCTTTAGAATTAATTTACAAATTAAAGGAGAAGAACCTTTAGAAAATTATAATAAAATAATCATTGACATTATTAATGGTGGTAAAGAAGAAAAGTTTGATTACTACTCAATAAATATTTCAGATAATGAATTAAGTATCGTTGGACATTCTGATTGTGGAATATTCTATGGCATTCAAACCATGATCCAATTACTATTTCTTAACAATGATAATTACTCTGAAAATCATGTTCCAACAAAATTATTTATACCCCAACTTGAATTAAACGACTATGCTCGTTTTAAATGGCGTGGTTTCATGCTAGATGAATCAAGACACTTTTTTGGAAAAGAAGAAATCAAGAAATTATTAAACATATTAAGTTTACTTAAATTTAATGTATTTCATTGGCATTTAACAGACGATCAAGGCTGGAGGGTTGAGATAAAAAGATATCCTAAATTAACTCAAATAGGTTCTAAGAGATCTCATGAAAAACTGAGCTTAAGAAAAACCAAGAAGAAAGGACCTATTTATTCAGGTTTTTACAGTCAAAATGATATAAAAGAAATAGTTGATCATGCGAATGAAAGATTCATTACCATTGTTCCAGAAATAGACTTACCAGGACATACTACAGCTTTACTAGCATCCTATCCTGAATTAGGTTGTTTTAACAAGCCTCTTGAGGTAAGTACTAAATTTGGAATTCATAAAGACATATTGTGTGCGGGAAAAGATAGTGTTTTCGAATTCTGTGAAAATTTATTAAATGAGATCATTAAACTATTTCCAGGCAAGTACATTCACATAGGAAGTGATGAAGTACCAAAAGACATATGGAAGAGCTGTACTAATTGTCAAAAAAGAATGGAATTGGAAGGGTTAGAAAATGAAGAACAATTGTACCACTACTTTATTAATCGAATTTCAGAACATATTTTATCAAAGAATCGCATTCCGATAACATGGAATGATGTTTTAAATGATAACTTGATTAAAGATATTACATGCCAATTTTGGTTTGATAATTTAGACCTTGTTTTAAAGCATTTGAAAAATGGAAGAAATTTCGTGATGTCTGACATGAATTATGTATATTTGGATTATGGATTGAAACGGACTCCTTTACAAAAAACATATAGCTATGAACCAATACCTAATAATCTTGAAAAAGATTTCTCAAAACATGTTTTAGGACTTGAAGCTTGTTTATGGACAGAATTTGTTCCCAATGTAGAAAAACTTGAATCATCAATGTTTCCACGCATTCTTGCTGTAGCAGAAATCGGATGGAGTACTAAAGGAAATCGGGATTATCAATCATTTTTAGAACGTTTAAAATCATTTCTAAAAATGGCAGAATTTTTCAACATTAAATTTCCTCCTCAAGAAACTTATTATCAAAATAGTGTTTAATTTTTTCTTTATTTTATATTAGGTTGCGAATTATTCTTAGCATTAGTTGAGGAGAATGGGAAAAATTTAAAGATCAAGGTTTAACAAAAAAGTAAAGCCAATTTTCATTATTACTATATCTTATTTTTAGAATATGTTCTTGTAAAAAATACTATTAACTAATAAATTATTTAACTCATCATTTCTGATTTTTTAATTTTGTCGTAAAAAAATATAAAAAAATATTTATAATTATTAACAATCTCATATAATTTTTAGCAAAACTTTTAAGGTGATTTGTATGATCAATATTCATAATTAAAAAAAATCTATATTTATCAAATTAAATGTTGAAGTGAAAAACATGTTATTAAAGTGTCCAATATGCGGAAAAAAATATGCTTATGACAGTAAAATCTGTCCCGATTGTGAAGAATTCTCAAGATATAGTGGATTGATGGTTGAAAATGACACAAGCACGGAAAAATGGAACTGTGCTTATTTTTTACAAACAAATTCTATCGTATTTCGCAATCCATTATTAAGCACGCCATTAAAATTGCAAAGAATTGATGAAAAAGAAAAAATTTGCTGGAATTATGGCGTATTAAGTGCTTTTAATACGAAAGGTTATAGTCATGAAGTTTTAAATGCCGATAAAAAGCAAGAATTTCTTAAACAAGAATCAAATTATATAGAAATTCGAAAAGAAAATCCATTTTTAATTTATGAATGAAAATTTTTTCCAGATTTATAAAAAAATAAAGAAGGGAAATTTGGATGATTGAAAAAAATGATCCTAAAAGGAAAGAGATATGTGATAAGGTTATAGAAATAATAAAAGAAAAGGAAATTAAATTCATTTATCTCCAGTTCACTGACATTCATGGAATTGTAAAATCATTTGAAATAAATTCAAAAAGAATTGAAGACATATTTGAGATTGGAGAAAATTTTGATGGCAGTTCCATTACTGGATACGGAGCAATTGAAGAATCTGACAAGGTTGCTATCCCTGATCCAACAACTTTTCATCTACTCCCTTGGAGGTCAAATAGCGATCGAGTAGCACGCATAATATGCGATATATATAAACCCGATGGAGAAAGATATGAGGGAGATCCGAGATTTATTCTCCAAAGAATGGTAAATAAAGCTAAAAAACATGGATATACTTATTTTTGCGCTCCTGAAATGGAATTTTTCATTTTAGACCAAGAACATAAAAAAGTTGGGTTTAAACCTTCAGACATGAGAGGATACTTTGATTATGATCCTTATGATATCAATGAAAGAATTAGATATACCATTGCGAATTATTGCGATAAGATGGGCATTTCTGTCGAATGTATTCATCATGAAGTAGCTTTTGGGCAGCATGAAGTCGATTTCAGGTATGGAGAAGCCATTGAAACAGCAGATAATACGATTACAGTAAAAACAATCATTAAAACAGTAGCCGCTCAACATGGATTAATTGGCACCTTCATGCCTAAACCTTTTGAAGGAATAAATGGCTCTGGCATGCATACACATCAATCTTTATGGAAAGATGGAAAAAACGTATTTTATGATGAATCAGATCCAAATTACATTTCAGAAACAATGAAAAAATGGATTGCAGGACAATTAAAATATGCTAAAGAAATGTGTGCTGTTTTAAGTAGCTGGCCAAACTCGTATAAAAGATTAGTACCGGGTTATGAGGCTCCTGTATACATAGCGTGGGGATATAGAAATCGATCACCACTAATAAGAGTGCCAGAATTTCATGGAAAGCCTAGTGCTGCAAGGTGTGAAATTAGATGCCCGGATCCCGCAGGAAATCCTTATTTACAATTTGCTGTAATGCTAGGGACAGGATTGGCAGGAATCCTCTCTGATGATATTGAATTAGTTGAGCCAACAGATAGAAATGTATATAAATTAACACCTAAAGAAATGGAGAAGGAAAAAATCAATTCTCTTCCAGGAAGTTTAAGAGAAGCTCTCGATGAATTCAAGAATTCAGAAATAATGAAAGAAATCTTAGGAGAACTTGCTTTTAAAAACTTTTATTATGCAAAATTAGAGGAATATGATGCTTATCGAATTATAGTTAGCGAATGGGAACGAAACCGCTACATAATGCGATTATGATTTAAAAAAACTTGTAAAATCTAATTTTTTATATCTATTTTAAAAAAAATAAATAAAAAAATAACAATTTTTATTCTAATTTCCAAGTAGTCCAAATTAAAACAATATAACTTATCATTATACCCATTCTTGAGATTTTTTGTCCAATGACCATGATTGTTCTTGACACGGAAACCCCAATTAAGCCAAAGAGTATGGCAACAACGAATATTAGCGCAAAAATAATAAACAATGTAGAATTAAGTTTAGAAACTCTCTCATCTCTGATGAGCAAGATCGCAAAAGCAATATCCATTATTAAAATTGATGGATAACCTATATAAACAAATATCCAATGTTCAGTATGAAGAATATCTGCTGGTGTGAAAATGATTCCTATAAATGCAATTGAAGATAAGATGCCGAAAAAAGACCCTATCTTTCCGATTTTTGAGTCAAGAGCACTATTACCCTTAAAGATTGCATAAAAAAGTAAATAATACGGTATCATTGTAATTACATGAATGCCGTAAGCAAGAGAAAATAGGATCATAGAAATTGTATTAGGAAGACCGTTCCAAGCAGTCGTGCGGCCTAAATCACTAAATGTATTCATCCAAAAGGAATATCCGATAGATGAGGGAATGTCTTTTGATCCACCTGCGTAAAATATCATCGCGATACCTATAAACACGACATATAAAATGATCCCTAAAAGAGCTATTATGGATATCTTCTTTTTCATATTGATTAAATTCAAATGAATCAACTCGTAAATTTCATTAAAAAATTATTAATTATATTAATAGAAAATTGCACTCTTTTAATATTTAAATCTTTTAAGATTAGAATTAAAAAAATTATTCTTGAATTTTTAACAGGAATTCTTTACTGGGAGCTTGATTAAACAAGAACATGTTGATTACTTTTTCTCGAAAATCATCATCTACTTCAGCAATTTGAAACATTTTTGAAAGATTTTTACCACCATTCTGATAAAAAAAATCTACCATTGATCTTTTGATCTTAAAATTAGCAATAATTTTCTTGATTTTGACGTGAGTTTTATATTTCTTAAGCATTTGTTTATTAATTTCATCATTTTCTAGTGCCATTATAGCAGTTTCAGCAGATATTTGACCCGATACGATGCTTGGATGTATTCCTTCACCACTTATAGGTGATACAAATCCAGCAGCATCACCAATAATCATGATGTTATCAGAAAACAAGCTTTTTTCTTTAACTCCCATTCCAGGGAGCGGATAAGAACCAGACCATAATGTTTTATAATTTTTTGCTGGAAAATACTTTTTTATATGGGGAGATTTAATGAATTCCTCAAAAATGACGTGCAAATTATATTTAAAGTTATCTTCAGCAAACGTGCCGCATCCAATATTAAACCTTTCCTCACTTAAAGGAAAAATCCACCCATATCCTTTATAGGATCTGAAAAATACTTGAATGCTATCTTTTGGAAGATTATTTTTACCTTCCATTAACGCACATTTAGCTAACCCCAATTCTTCAGGTTTCCATTTCTCTCTAAGTCCAGATTTTACAGCAAGCTTAGAACTCATTCCATCTGCAATTATTAGTAATCTACCGTGAAATTCCTTGATCCCACTTTCAGTTCTTGCAATAATTCCAACAAATTTTCCTTCCTTCCTAATAAAATCATTAGATAATGTCTTGTCAAAAAGTTCAGCGCCAGCATCAATGGCAAGATTTCTTATAAAGTTATCAAATTCTAACCTATCCACATTTATGGAATAGTGTTTTATTCCTTTCCAAGAATATTCAATGCTATGATAATCTCCCGAATACATTTTGATTCCTGTTATTGGAAGCAAATCTAGTTTCTTTAATTGTGGATAATACTTGAATATGCTAGAACTTACAGCACCTCCACACGGTTTTCTCCAATTAGAATCTTTTTCTAATAGTGCAACTTTAAATCCAGCCCTTGCCAAAGTTTCAGCACATCTAGACCCTGCTGGACCAGCTCCAGAAATGACTACATCATACATTGTTCAATAACACCTTAATTATTATTAGGTTTAATATGGTATCTCAACAATTTCATTTATTAATAAGAGAAGAACAGAAAACGTAAAAAAATACTTTTCTTTTTTTTTCCACATCAAAATATTATTATAAAAAAACTCCATAAAATGATTATAGGAGTTTATTATTCTGTAAAATTAGTTTTGTAATGGTTTCAAAAATTAAATCAACATTCTCACCCGTTTTTGAAGAACATTCGAAATATCCTTGCAAATTTCTTGCTTTAGCAATCCCTATCGCCTCTTCTGCTTGAACTGATCTGTTTTGAACTAAATCCAACTTGCTTCCTACCATGAGAATGGGAATTTGCTTTTTAGTTCTTTCCATTTCATCCTTAAAAAATGTGAGCCAATCATCCACGTGATTTAGGCTAAAGCGTCGAGTTAAATCAAACATAAAGATCCCACCGTCAGCATTTTTGACAAAGCTTGGAAACAAGATTTTATAGCGATCCTCTCCAGCAAAATCCCAGATTTGGAGCGTAACTTTTATATTCTCTATTGTAATATCTTTGGTACTTAAATCCGTACCTATAGTCATTTTAATATCCTCTTCAAAGACTCTTTTAAGATATCTTCTAGTCATAGATGTTTTTCCAACGCCTCCATCACCAAATATACACAGTTTAAAGCGCAAATCCTCTTCCATTCAAATCTCCTGTATCAATTAATATCAATTAATAATATACTCCTAATGAGTATTACATGTAAACAATTATTATTAAATTATCACTTAAAATTAATTTTTTAATATTGAGCTTCATAAAAACTAGAGTAATCAAATTATAATTATAAAAAGAATCAAAATTAAGAATTTGGATTCAAGTTCGCTTAGCTACCGTTAACATTATGATATAATCTGCCACGTCTTCGGCATTATCGCTAATGACCTCAATTAAAGAGATTGAGTTATATATTTCTATTGCACTAAATGGATTAACATCTATATTATTCTCAATTAACATCCTATTAATGGCAAAATGCAGCTCATCGCATTTATGTTCTAAAGAATTAACATCTTCACCTAATTTTTGTATCTCTACCTCCTCTGCGTGCATTAATTTATCCACCATAAGATTCAATTTTTTTACGGACTCAACTGAAACTCTGGTCATTTCAAGAATTCTATTTTTTATCTCTGCATCTAACTTAAAGAAATCTGCATGGTTGAGATAAATTAAAATCCTTGCACTAGCATTTGCAGCATTAGCAATATCATCAATTCTTTTAGCAAGATGCATGAAATTCTCTCTTATAGTAGAACTTAATTCTGCTTTAGAGAGCATCTGCATTAGATCTCTTCTAATCGTGTCAGCTTGATGTTCCAATTCGTTCACGCGAAAAAAAACCTTTAGTGCAAGATCAATGTTTTTTTCCTCCAAAAGAAAAGAAAGTCCTTTTTCAAACTCAACTACACACTCAAGAACTTTTCTCATGTGAATTAGTGTCTTATTAATGGCACTTTCTTCGTTTCTAGATTTAAACCATTCATATAAAGAACTCATTTTTATTCACTATGTTTCATAAATTATTCATTTAAAATAAATTCTCCATAAAAGTAATAATGTTATTCTAATTTCAATACTTCGTTGATTTTATCTAAACCCGGGTGCTTAAAGATTATGCCTAATTCTTTAGGAAAATACACGGTAACTTCTGAATTTTCTAAAAAGGTTTTATGTATTTCTCTTGTTGCAGGTATTGTAATAATTATTAATTTTTCTTGATCTTTAATTTTAACCTTAACCTCAAATCGGTAAAAAACGCCCATAAATTTGCGTCTAAAAATTTTCCCTAAGAAAGAATTATTTTTTTCTTTCAAGCGATTTCCTAATCGTATTTTGAAGTGATTTGCCCTAACTATTAATAATATTTTATCTCCGTGCTTAATTTGTTCATGGAGTTCTTTTCTTACATAAGCAGCAAATCTGTTCTCTGCACCTATATCTATTAGCATTGGCATTGAATTCTTATGAATTCTTAAAAACAACTGATTTGCCTTGCGAGGTTCTTTAAAGATATTCCATTCTGGTTTTATGTCTTTTATACACCTACCTTCAAAATAATTAATTTCACTCATGAAAAAAGCGACAAATAAGTTAACTGGATGAAAATATATTTCATAGGGAGTTCCTACTTGGTTAATCTTACCTTTATTTATTATTGCGATCCTATCAGCCAGCATCATGGCTTCTTTCTCATCATTCGTTACATGAATGACAGTTAACTGTAAATACTCAGATTTTGCCATTAATAAAAGCTCTCTTCTTAAACTCATTCTCAAACCAGCATCCAAGGCTTTCAATGGTTCATCTAATATTAATAATTTAGTTTGCTCTAAATTCATTAAAGCACGGCACAATGCTACCCTTTGCTTCATTCCGCCACTCAATTCATCAGGATAAGCATTATTTCTTCCCGTTAAAAGTGTCATCATTAATACTTGTTGTACAAGGGTGGCAGTTTTTTTTGGATCTCTATCATGAACCCTTCCACTATATGCAATATTATCAAATATATTCATATGAGGAAAAAGTGCATAATTTTCAAACATGAAGCCTATATTTCTTTCTGATGGAGATAATTTAGTGACATCGCGCTCATCGAAATATACTTTTCCAGAATCGGGTTTAATTAGTCCTGCAATAATTTTTAATAAAGTGGTTTTACCAGCTCCAGTAGGACCTAAGATGATTAAATATTCTTTATCCTTGATTTCTAAGGAAACATTATCGAGCACTGTGGTTTTTCCATATTTTTTTGTTATGTTTTCCAATCTAATATTGACCAATCCTTCATCACCTTCTAGTTTAGGTTAAAGATAATTCATAAATTAAATTCTTAGGCATTTTGAACACGTGAATATCATCCTGATGGACAGCAACAATCAGCTCTTCTCCAAGTTTGAAGTTTTCCTCGAAACTTCCTGGCTTGACTGATACACACCGATCTCCATTGTCGAGAATTAGGTAAAATCTCTTAGTATCTCCTATAAATCTTGAGGATTCTAATATGGCCCTAAAAAATTGCATCTTTGACCAATCATAAGGACTTTTTTCAAAATCATAATCCAAGGGAAATAGATATACATCTTCAAATCGAAAAGCTATGACAACATTATCATCAAGGATAAATCTATTCCTCACATTTCGACAGTTTAATTTAGGGCCACCTAATCTAATCCAAACCCTCATTGTTTCATCATCAAACAATTTGAGCACGAATCCTTGCAAAAAATTTGTTTCTCCAAGAAAATTCGCAACAAATATGCTATTAGGATTTTCATACAATTCATAAGGCGTGCCTACTTGTAGAATTTTTCCAGCTCGCATTATTATTATTTTATCAGCTATTGCCATGGCTTCTTCTTGGTTATGAGTGACGTGAATGGCAGTAAGTTTCAAATCTTTAACGATGTTTCTCAGTTCATGTCTAAAAACCCTTGAAACTTTAGGGTCTAATGACCCTAATGGTTCATCCATAATTAATATCTTTGCCCCAGTAGCTATAGCTCTTGCAATACCCAATTTTTGCAAGCCAGGATTGCCAAATATTGAAGGGTATTCATTAGCTTTTTCAAGTAAGCCTACTATTTTGAGAGCTTTTTCAGCTTGCTGAATTATGTATTCTTCACTATAACCTCGCATTTCAAGTCCAAAAGTAACATTCTCCCAAACCGTCAAATGCTCAAAAATTTCAAAATGTTGGAATACAAATCCCATATCTCTATCTTCAGGTGGGATGCCCCTAACATCTTTTCCATCAATTAACACTTTACCTTCAGTTGGTTCTTCAAGACCTGCAATAATTCTAAGAGTCGTGGTTTTACCACAACCACTGGGACCTAAAAGAAAAGCATATTCACCATCTTCAATTTTTAAAGAAACATTATCTACAGCTAATACCTTCCCCTCATCAAATGTCTTAGAAACATTTTTCAATTCGATCGTAGGAACATTAATCACCTCTTTCGAGCATTCTTAGAAACTGTTCTTAAAAGAAAAATTAATATTGCGCTAAAAATAATAACTAAAATACTGGCAAAGACTGCACTAGGAAAATTATTTGCTTCTACCCAATCCACGATTAATACCGGAATGGTGCGAACATTTCCCATTACTACAATAGTAGCTCCAGTTTCTCCAAGAGATCTAGTAAACACCATGATGCATCCGGCAATAATTCCTTGTTTTATATTGGGCAAAGTGATTTTTCTAAAAACTGTTAGATTTGAAGCACCTAAAGTCCTAGCAGCTTCTTCAACGCCTACATTTGAGCTCTCTAAAACACCAATTATAGGCCTCACCATATAAGGAAAAGAGAAGGTGACATGAACGAATAAAATCATGAAGAAACCTGGTTCAAACAAACCCAAACCAGCCGGACCCCAGAAAAGGAAAATAGCAAAACCTAATGCCGCTGATGGAATTGCTATGGGAACATCCAAAATTGTATCCAATATTGTAATAATCTTGCCCCATTTTCTTTTTGTAATTATAAAAGCAAAGGGGATACCAAAAATTAAATTAATAACAACAGCCAAAAATCCTATTTGAATTGAATTGATTAAGCTAACATACAGATATGCCCATTTATAATCATTTGCAAGAAATAATTCTTGAGACAATTTCTGTCCTTCAATTTGGCTAACTATAAAAAATGATGGAATGATGATAATAACTATTAACAATGTAAAAGCAAGAGAATCTCGAGTAATACGTAGGTATTTATGACTTAAGAATCGCTCTAGCTTTGGAAAAACCTTTTTAGCAGGAAATCCTACTCGTCGAGTGAAAAATTTAATGGAAAACAATAATGTAATTGAAATTGCTATTAAAATTCCAGCTAAGAGAGAAGCAGAAGGCAATTGCAATTGTCTCCTAAATCCAACTATTAAAATTGGAGCTGTTTCAACCAAGCCAGACATTATGATTGTTGCACCAGTTTCACCTAGACTTCTTGTAAAAGCTAATATCGACCCAGCAATAATCCCTTCTTTCATCAATGGTAACGTTATCGTTCTAAAAACAGTAAATCCAGGAGCACCTAAAGTTCTTGCAGCATCTTCATATAAAACAGCGGTTTTTTCCAAAACTATTTTCATATTGCGAACAATATAAGGAAAAGTAAATACAATATGTCCAAGAATTATTAAAAAATATCCAGGTTCTATGCCAAAAATACCCCAAAACAACAATACAGAAAATCCCAAGGCACTAGTTGGAACTGCCATTGGCAAATCAACAAGAGCATCAAGAATTTTTTTTCCTTTGAATTCATACCTAGTTAAAATAATTGCTGTTGGAAATGCAATTAAGAGATCAAATATAACAGCAATGGTGGCTATAGAAAATGATGTTCCAAGGCCCCTTAATATATTCAGCCATTGCAAATTTCCTAATAGCTCGTCATTAAAAACATCGTGATAAATTTTTGGAATGTTTAAAAAAATTGTAGAAAAAATGTTGATGATCGGTCCTATTATGACGAGAATGAAAAAAATAATCGTGATTGCATCTAAACTTTTACGATATACGGGTTTTGAGAAAAATCTATCTATTCTAAGGCTCAAAGGTAATTGCTTTTTAACTTCTGATTCCTCAACCTGTAAAATTTCTTCTTTCTTGGTCAAATTCACAACCGTAATTATTTTTTTTACGCTGTTGATTTACATAATAACCATAAATCTGGAATTTTTAGTAAAACATTTCCATCAGTAGGAACTTGTAATTCTGGAATGGTAAGATTATATGAAATCCCACTATTCTCATAATTAAATACATTTGGATCTAATGGAATTGATGAATTGATGGGCCTGAATCCATACTCCATTGCTGACACAACCGTATCGTGTTGGTTTAAGAATTTCAAGAAAGCCTCAGCAACTTCACGCTGTTCCGGAGTTATCCAATTCGCATTCAGGATGCAAAATGGATGATCACTATATAACGTGCCTTCTTTTGGATAAATTGCTATAACCTTCCCTCCTGCAGCAGTATTAGATATATCTCTAACTAAATTTTCATATAAAAATGCTATCGTGAGCGCACTAGGTCCTCCATTTTTCATGTATCTTGCAAGAAAGCCTGTAGACTTACCGTACATTACCGCACTTGATTCAAATTCTCGCAACCATTGTTGATTGGTGGAATTTAATAAATCACTCATGGTTAAATTCTCTGGTGGCTTTTTTGCTGCTGCCGATAGTGCCATGATTGTAGTCACGAAACCCGAGTTTGACAATCTTGGATCTGTATGAGCCATTTTAATGTTAACACTTGAATTTAAATTAAGCTTTCTTATATCAGATAAGCTTTTCAAGTGATATGTCTTATTAAATTTTTCCCAAGTTGCTATAACTATGGGAGAATAAATGATTTTTACTACATCATCCATATTAACAATTGGAGAGCCTCCTCCTTTCAATTCTGCCCATTTTGTATTCAGAAAAGGAATCCATATTGAGCTAGCAGGACTCCAAATTGTTGGAAAAATTTCACCATTGAGAATGCTGATAATTGAATCAGAAGAACCATAAGGATGCATGTCAATTATAATTTTTTTATCGGGGTTCTCATTATTCCATTTTTCGAGAAAGCTCGTGTAAGCTATAGACATCCAACTAGCTTTTTCCGAGCTATATACAATAGAAATTTTAATGGCATTTGCTTCAGCAGTGAGTATAAAACTTGTAATTGAACTCCCAATAATGAAGCCTACAAAAAAGATAAAAATTAGAGTCCCTCTCAACTTTTTCTTAACAGTAAATTTATGGCTCATAATTTTAACTAATTTTTTCTATTATATGAAAGATCTAATAAAATTATCTATGAAAGCAAATCCGATACCTAAAAGTAGACCCAAAATGAAAACAACAAGAATGAGAATGATTTTTTTTCTTCCTTTTTTTCTAACCCTATATTCCATGATGCATCCGTGATTTGAAGTTTAATTAAATAAATAATTATTTTAAAAATGATATTCCACTGAACAAGTCAAAAATGTTATTTGTTTTTGATTTAAAATAATTAAAATTTCATACATATAATTTTTGAATTTTTATGAAAAAGATATAAAAATATCTCAAGTTAAATTAAAATCACGTTTTACTCCAATCAAGGTAGTTGTATTATCTATCCATTGTTTCAGATCTGGATCGTTACGGCAAAAAGTTATTATTTTTCTTAAATCTTCTAATGATGTAAAATAAGTTTCAATCATTAAATCCCAGCCTCCATACATGGGTGCAACATAATTTATGCCCCATTTTTCATCAGAATGAGATAAATTAAACTCTTTTATCTTTTTAGTAACATTCCATTGTGTTCCAATGATTTTTAATCGAATTAAGATGTATCCTCGATAATAAATCCTTCAGACACCACGCGTTTACGCTTTTAATAATATGTATGTTTATAATTTTATAATCTTAATTAATAATTGTTCAATATAACTACATTTTATATATTTCTTTCATTATAGCTTAAGCTCATGAGAATAGTTTAAAAAACATTCAATTAATTCTAATAATAAAAATTAATTTACATTAACTTTTTTCATTCGATCATGTCATTGGAATGCAACATGGTTAAACAAGGTTATGAAAAAGGTGCTTGTAATGTAACAATGGAAGGCTCTAGGAAACTACCAGTCTGCCAAGCAACTTTAAAATTCAAGAATGGGATGCATTATAGATTAATTAAATCAATGCATTTATCTAGACCAGAAGATTATTTTTCAATTTATCAGTCAGGTTGTAATCATGATTGCCAAAAATGCCATTCACATGAATTTACTAAAATTTTTAACGGTAAATGGTATTCAATTGAAGAAATTGCTAATTATTGCAAACAATACGAGAAAATAGTCACTCTTAAAGAACCAAGAAAAAGAGCGTTAATGTATTACGCCTTAGATTGGTGCAAGCATTGCGGATCATGTGTTCTATATGGCAAACCTGGGCCTTATTGTCCAGAAAAATTATCAAAAGAGCAGATAGTTCTCAGTCCTCAAGGATTTGGTCCTGCTAGAAATATTATTGCCTTTGCAGGGGGAGATATTGCTTGTAGAGCAGAATTTTATGCTAAAGCTACCATAAAAATCAAAGAAAAGTGTAATAATTTGTGGGTATTGCTTGAAACCAATGGATATGGTCTAACAACTAAAAATTTAGATATTTTATAAGATGCAGGATTAGATTCATTTTGGTTAGATGTTAAAGCTTTTGATAAAAAAGTTTATAAAAAATTATGTGGCACTTCTAATGATACCGTGCTTAAAGCACCCGAAGAAATCTTGAAAAGAGATTTTGTTCTAGAAATATTAACTGTATATATCCCAAATTTCGTTGAATTAGATCAATTTAAAAAAATAGCAAGACTCATTGTTAATTTAAATGATGAGATTCCTTTTCACATCCTTGCTTTTTTTCCTCAATACAAATTGATAAATTACCGTGCTCCTACACTAGATGAAATGATTGAAACATATAGAGTTGTAAAAGATATTGGTTTAAAAAATGTTAGATTAGGCAACATAGGAATATTTATAAAAAATGAGCAAGATAGAGCTCGTCTCATGGAAGAAGTAGGAATTAGTTCATTTTAAAGAAAATATATTTATCACCAATAAATAAAACTTAAATCATCATGATACTCATTTAATGATTTAATTTCCAAGTCTTTATGCCTTACTTTCTCAATCGCGTTTACAATCGCATTGGCTAACTCTAAATTCGTAATCACGGGAATGTTATAATCAACAGCCATTCTTCTAATTGTATACTCATCCTCCATTATTTGCTTAAATTTTTCTTCCATAGTTGTTGGCAATGGAATATTTATTACCATATCAATCTTTCCTTCTTGAAGACAATTTAAAATATTTGGCTCCATTCCATATTCATGAACTTTATATAACCGCACTGCATCGATATTATTTTGAATTAAAGCTTTTTTAGTGTCTTCTGTTGCAAAAATGGAAAATCCTAATTCTTTTAATTTTCTTGCCAGTGGAATTATTTGTTTTTTCAACTCATCTCCGCCAACACTGATTAAAATGTTCCCACCATTAATAGGAATGTTCAACTCAGCAGCTTCTAAAGATTTTATAAGAGCTCCAAAAAATTCACTATCAATGCAAGCGACTTCACCGGTGCTTGCCATTTCTACACCAAGGATTGGATCTGCTTTATCCAATCTCATGAAAGAAAACATTGGTGTTTTTATTGAATAATATTTCCCATAAGGAACTTTCATTAATTTATCGGGAATTTCATTTCCCATTATTACTTCTGCTGCAAGTCTCATTAAATTGATTCCACGAGTTTTAGAAACATAAGGCATGCTTCTACTCGATCTTAAATTGCATTCAATTACATATACATTTCCATTCTTAACCAAATATTGAATGTTAAAAGGACCCCTGATCTTCAATGCTAATGCAATCTTTTTAGAATAATCTTCTATCTGAGAAATGATTTCTTGAGAGATTGTTTGTGGAGGAATAACCATCGTTGCATCACCACTATGAATCCCAGCATTTTCAATGTGTTCTACAATTGCACCTATGAAAACTTTTTTCCCATCACAAACTCCATCACATTCTACTTCTCTCGCTCCAGTGAAAAATTTGGTTATTACAACAGGATATTCTTTAGAAATCTCTGAAGCCAAATCTAATGTATCTTTTAAAGTTTTTTCTTCATAAGATACTCGCATTGCTGCTCCACTTAATACATACGACGGTCTGACTAGAACAGGATAACCAACTTCTTTTGCAAATAATAATGCTTCTTCAACATTAGTTAACATTTTCCATTTTGGTTGCTTTATTCCGAGTTGATCTAATAACCTGCTGAACTTTGCTCGATCCTCAGCCATATCTATGCGAGTTCCATGAGTACCTAATATATTAATACCAGTCTTTCTAAAGAATTCGGAATATTTATAAAATTTTGAAGCCAAATTTTGAGCAATCTGGCCCCCAGCAGAAACTACTACACCATGAGCTTTTTCTAATTCACAAATATCAAGAACTCTTTCACCAGATAATTCTTCAAAATAAAGTTTGTCTGAGATATCATAATCCGTACTTACCGTTTCTGGGTTGTAATTAATCATAATTGCTTGGTCCACGCCCATTTTTTTAATGCCCCATAAGCAATTAACCGATCCCCAATCAAACTCCACTGAAGCACCAATTCTATAAGTTCCCGAACCTAATACAATAATCTTCTTATTATTTTGATTTTCTTCTCTTTTAAAGTCAATATCATGTTCAGAAGCACTATAAGTTAAGTATAAGTAATTGGTTTTTGCTGGCCATTCTGCTGCCAACGTGTCTATTCTTTTCACATATGGATGGATGTTTAATCTTCGACGCATTTGCCTAATAAATATTGTATCAACGCCCATTATTTTTGCGATTTGCCCATCTGAAAATCCAAATCTTTTCGCTCTAGTTAGCCAATATTTTTTTTCTTTATCATTAGTTTTTAATAAATCAATATCACGTAATTGGCGTTCAAGATCTATGATATTTTTTAACTTATATAAGAACCACTTGTCTACTCTTGAAAGGCGATATATCTCATCGATTGAGATCCCTCTTTTTATTGCTTCTGCAATTCTAAATAAGCGTAAGTCAGTAGGATGCTTTAATTCATATTTTAACTCATTAATATCATCAATTTGGGGCAAATTATTTGCTACAAGCCCTTTCATTCCAATATCTAACATTCTAATTGCTTTTTGTAATACTTCCTCAAAAGTTCTGCCGATCGCCATTACTTCTCCTACGCTTTTCATTTGAGAACCGATTTTTCTATCTACTTTTTGGAACTTTGTAAGATCCCAACGCGGAATTTTTAAAACTAAATAATCTAAAGCTGGCTCGAAACAAGCAGTTGTAATTCCAGTGATTTTGTTTTTTAATTCTGGTAATGTGTATCCAATTGCTAATTTTGCAGCTATGTAGGCCAATGGGTACCCTGTTGCTTTAGAAGCTAGTGCAGAAGATCTTGATAAACGAGCATTAACTTCAATAACTCTGAATTCTTTAGAGAAAGGATCCAAAGCATATTGAATATTACATTCACCAATGATTCCCAATCCTCTAATTACTCTAATAGATGCAGAACGGAGCATGTGATACTCATCATTCGTGAGAGTTTGAGATGGTGCCACTACAATACTTTCTCCAGTATGGATTCCAACAGGATCAAAATTTTCCATATTGCAATTAATAAAGCAATTATCAGCAGAATCTCGAACGACTTCATATTCAACCTCTTTCCATCCCCACACGCTTTCTTCTATAAGAATTTGCCGAATTCTAGATTGAGCAAGTCCCTTTTTTGCTAATTTTTCAAACTCTTTAAAATTTGAGGCAATTCCGGACCCTCTCCCGCCTAATGTATAAGCAACGCGTATCATTAATGGAAAACCTAATTCATTAGCAACTTTTAATGCTTCTTTATAAGAAGTCACTGCCTTGCTCTTACAAACTTTTACATTTGCTTTTTCCATCGCTTTAACAAATAAATCTCGATCTTCCGTGATTTCTATGGCTTCTATTGGAGTTCCTAATACTCTTACATTATATTTTTCCAGTATTCCACTATAATTTAACTCGACGCCCACATTTAAAGCTGTTTGCCCGCCAAAAGCTAATAAAATTCCATCTGGCTGTTCTTTTTTTATAACTTCATGAACATATTTTACATTTAAAGGCAAAAGGTAAATTCTATCCGAAAGTTCTGGATCTGTTTGAATAGTAGCAATATTAGGATTGATTAAAATTGTTTTTATGCCTTCTTCTTTTAATGCCTTTAAGGCTTGGCTTCCAGAATAGTCAAACTCTCCTGCTTGACCAATTCGGATTCCTCCAGACCCTAAAACTAAAACTTTTTTAATCGACTCGTCTAGTGGCAATTTAATTCAACTCCATTAATTCTACAAAATTATCAAATAGGTATAATGAATCCATAGGACCGGGAGAGGCTTCAGGATGAAACTGAACTGAAAAAATCGGTTTTTTTTCATGGATGATTCCTTCATTTGAATCATCATCAATATTTTTCAAAAACTCCTTAAATCCTCCCCCTTCAAAATTCTTCACGCAATATCCATGATTTTGGGATGTTATGTAACATTTTTTCGTTTTTGGATCAATTACCGTTTTATTTCCACCTCTATGGCCATATTTTAATTTATAAGATGTCCCTCCAGCAGCTAACCCAATTATTTGATTGCCAAGACAAATTCCCATTGTAGGTATATCATTGTTAATTAATTTTTTTGCGACATTTATTGCTTCCACGTACTTAGCTGGATCTCCGGGACCATTAGATAGTAAAACGCCATTCGGTTTGAATTCCATTATTTTTTCAAAAGTAAAATTATAAGGAACTAAAATTACTTCTAAACTTCTTTTTATCAAGTTTCGAAGAATATTATTTTTTACACCTAAATCTAACACTACGACTCTTCCCCTGGGATTTTCTGGTGTAAAAAATTTCACCTCTTTACATGAAACTTCGCTTGCTAAATGTCTCAAGTTAGGATCTTCAACATTTTTAACTTCTTCACGTAATAATTCTATATTTGGTTCCTCATTAGGTTCAAAAACTTGTAATAACCCTAATTGAACTCCCTCATCTCTTAAGATCTTAGTAATTGCTCGAGTATCAACCCATTCTATTCCTGGAACATTTTCTTCTAACAGAAATTCGTTTAAAGTTTTTACACTCTCAAAATGATTGGGGTTTTTACAACATTCATTTATAACAAAACCACTTACTTTTATGGAATCAGATTCAAAATATTTATAGATTCCAAACTCATCTTTTTCCCACGCAGGAACTCCATAATTTCCAACTAAAGGATGAGTCATTACTACTATTTGACCCTTATATGATGGATCAGTTAGAGTCTCATTATACCCAGCACCTGTAATCGTTGTAAAAACAATTTCCCCCTCCGCTTTTTTTGTCGCACCGAACCCAATCCCTTCAAAATACCGCCCATCTTTAAGCATTAAAATTGCGGGTCTTTCTTTCTTGTAAAGCATTATAAAAAATGAACAAGTAGTTTTATAAAGGTAAAACAAAAGTCTTTAAAATTTTTTCGGTAGATCCTTTAATAGCTTATTAACAATTAAAAAAATTAAATGTTTTCTTGATAAAAATCAAATTTCATAAAATTAATCTTTATTACAATATTGTAGTATTTTTTTAACCACGGTTTACATTTTTTTATATTTTCTCAAGTATATCCTCTAAACATTTTAATTTTTAAAATTTTAAAAATAAAAAGAGAATATATTTAATTAATAAAAATTGATCCAAAAATCAATAATTTTATTAAAATAAACGTGATAAATAAATGGTTGATGAGAATTTAATCAAGGAAATTAAAGAAATGCGAGAAAAAGGTGCCGGAGAACCTTCTGATGCCTTAAAACTAATTGAATTTATGAAACAACTCGCAGAAGAAAACGAAGATTTAAAAGAAGAATTAGAAGATGTTGATTTAGTCGCCCAATTTGAGTTTAGTGATGTAGGTTATAAATATTGGGTTAAAATGGGAGATGGAAAAATCGAATATGGTGAAGGTGAAAACCCAGATGCAACTGTAACAATGTCTGCTACTGCTGCTATTTGGGGACAATTAGGAAGCGGTGAGCTCGACTCTACCAGTGCTTACATGTCTGGAGACTTAAAAATTGAGGGAAATTTGCAAGATGCTATTGCATATGGTGAAATAATGTCCATGGCAATGGATGAATTTCCAGAAGACTAATTTATTAAAAATAAAAATCCTATTGATTTGATTAAAATTAATTATATATCTTTTTTTTTTTAAAATCTTGAAAATTTACTCTAGTTT
>Ga0190334_1000438_pt1 | contig 21420 bp, 15 predicted proteins | sample 48720478_MG_FD_161270 | JGI IMG/M metagenome (GOLD analysis project Ga0190334, IMG submission 161270) | Hydrothermal vent sediment bacterial communities from Southern Trench, Guaymas Basin, Mexico - 4872-04-7-8_MG | ecosystem: Environmental > Aquatic > Marine > Hydrothermal vents > Sediment ...
GGTCCGAGGCAGGCGCTCGAAGCGCAGGAATGACAAGGTCCTCGATCCCAGGCCAGAGACCGATGGCTGGACAAAGTGAGAGTTGACTGCTTTCTCTTTGATCTACGCTATCGGTCTCGTCTTGTCTAGCCTACAGTAACAGGATATGAAAACTTGCCCAGAGATGTCGCTTCTGCAGGGAGGTGTCTGTGCTTGCGATTTTGCCGTTCCTCGCATTTATCCTTTTGGTGGCCTTGTTTTGGGCACATGCGCCCGATCATGATTTTCGAAGGGGTTTCCTCAGGGCCTGCATAGGCATGGGCGCGTATACGACCCTGCTGGTTGAAGTGCTGAGTCTGATAAAGGGCATAACCCCATTGGGGCTGGCAGCAGGCTATGGCTTCTTGATTATGACCCTATCCATAATCTTGCTCAAATGGCGAATAGGAGGAGTGCCTCGGGAAGAGAAAAGCTTGAGTATCCCGCTGCATTCGCTCGGACTTCTTGAGAGGGCACTCGTTTCTTCCATATTCCTCATTGCTTTCGCAACTTTGCTGGTCTCCTTGATATACCCTCCGCAAGCATATGAGATATTGCGTTGGCAGATGAGCCGTGTGGCACATTGGGCGCAGCAGGCAAGCCTTGTCCCTTTTGCTACCGGGGTTGAGAACCAGAACACTATGGCCCCTGGCGCTCAGATCCCTCTCCTCGTGCTCTATGTGCTTGCGAGGGGGGACTACCTCGTCAACATTGTTCCCTGGTCGGCTATGGTGGGTAGTGTAGTTGCGTCGACTTGGATCGCCGCGAATCTCGGGGGCGATAGGCGTACCCAAATTTTCGCCGGGCTATTTGTGGCGACAATCCCGCTCGGAATAGCTATGGCATCCAGCCCAGAAATGGAGTATGTGCTCGCATTCTACGTGATGTGTGCAATCTCCGAGAGCATTCCACTACTCCAAGGGCGTTCCTCCAGAGGTTCAATGGTCTTTGCTGGCGCGGCTGCTGCTCTCGCGATACTGGCCAAAGTTACGGCGGTGGTGTGGCTCATGCCCTTTGCGTTCGGCATCGCGGTGGCTTTCATCCTTCGCAAATCCTATCGAGAGGCAGTCATCTCACTCGCGATTGCCATGGCGGCTATCGGAACCATCAATGCGGGCTATGTGTTTCGGGCCTATCAGGTGATGGGAGGAATCCTGGAGCCAGCGCAAGTGAGCATTCACAATAACCGTCGAAAGGATATTATGGGCCTCGTTTCAAACATGCTTCGAAATGGGGCACACCTGCTGGGCACAGGCGATGAGAGAATCAATCGCCAAATGTACAGGGCCATCCAGGCCGTGCATTACAAACTTGGGATGGATATAAATGATCCCGAAACAACAGCCCACGGGGATTTTCACATTACGCGTCTCTCGGCAGAGACTGGCACGAGTAGCCCCGTGCATGCCTGGCTTATCCTGGGATCGATGCTATGGGTCCTTGTGGGTCGTCGAGGGCGCAATCCATATCTGATGAGTTACGGCCTTATGGGGGCATCTACATATGTCGTATTCTGCTTGATGTTCCGATGGCAACCATTCGGCAACCGATATCTGCTTCCCTTCCTTGTCATCATGGCGCCCTTTGCAGGCAACGTTCTTATAAGAGGCCTGCCCAGCTATATGACCATGGCCGTCTCGGGAATTTTGCTAGCCTTGGCATGGCAGCCGCTTGTCCATATGGAAACACGCCCGCTCCTTACGCCTGAGAATCCAATTGAAGGGATTCGTGCTGTCTTGGAATCTCGCATTGATTACTATTTCTCCGGGCTTGGAAATGTATGGGATGGTTATGTACAGGCCACAGAGGAAATTGAGGCCAGCAGTTGCTCATCAATAGGCATCATGATCTCTGGCGCATGGCCGAGCGCAGAGTACCCGATTTGGGTCCTCTTGGATGCTCCCCGGCCTGATCTTGAGGTTCAATGGATCGTGGCAGGAACACCTTCGGCTCGGTTTATGAAGGAGGATTTTGCGCCTTGCGCGATCATTTGCGATTGGAGTTGTCCCACAGATTGGCAAGACATCAGGGGGCTACCGTTGTATGAGAGATATGGTGAAATTCGCCTCTACATGCGTCTACCGAGGTGACGGGTTGAGCATGACGATGGGGATTCAGATAATAAGGCTCAGAGGCGCTTTATGCGTCTGGGGGTGGGAACGGGGGGCGTGCGCGCACGGGTGGATCTTGCAAGTGCATCATCATGGGGATTCCTCGCTCGCTGCGCTCGCTCGGAATGACAGGATGGGAGTTAGCTTTTGCTTGCGGACGGGGCATAGAAGGCGCGGCGTGTTTTCCTCCCCTTCCCGAGACCATCGCCTGCCGCTAGAATGGGCCTGAATCCGGGCCTTCTTGGGGAGGGCGGGGTTCATAGGAAATGGCATGCCGCCCATCATATCGATCATCATTCCCTGCTATAACGAAGCTGCGACGATCGTCTCTCTCCTGGAGGCCATTCGGCGTCAATCCCACCCGTTGGATGACATCGAGGTTGTCATCGCCGATGGCATGTCGGAGGATGGCACCCGCGAGCGGATCGCGACCTTCTCCAAGCAGCATCCCGAGCTTGGTATTCGTATTGTGGACAACCCCAAGCGCATCATCCCCGCTGCGTTGAATCGTGCCATCGAGGCATCGAGCGGTGAGGTGATCATCCGCATGGATGCCCATTCCATCCCCGCGAGAGACTATGTCGCGCGGTGTCTGGAGGTGCTTGAAGAGGCCGTGGCCGCAAACGTCGGTGGCGTGTGGGATATCCAGGCAGGCGCAGACACCTGGATCGCCCGAGGCATTGCTGCTGCGGCGGCGCATCCGCTGGGCGCGGGCGGTGCACGCTATCGGATTGGGGGAGAAGCCGGCCCTGTGGAAACGGTGCCCTTCGGGGCTTTTCGGCGCGAATGGCATGAACGCGTCGGAAAGTTTGACGAGACGCTGCTCACGAATGAAGATTACGAATACAACGTTCGTATCCACGAGGCCGGCGGGATGGTGTGGTTCGATCCCCGGATCCGCTCGACCTATCTGGCGCGTCCCACGCTGGCGGCGCTTGCGCGTCAGTATGCCCGCTATGGCTATTGGAAGGCGCGCATGCTTCGCCGGTATCCTGGAACATTGAAGCCCCGTCAGGGCATTCCGGCTCTCTTCGTCTCCTCGTTGCTCTTGCTCCTGGTGGCTAGCATTTTCGCCCCGGTTGCCAGGTTGCTGCTCGGGGTAGAATTGGGCCTCTACCTTACTGTTATCCTCGGCGCTGCCGTAGGACAGGCTTGGCGCAAGCGCAGCCTTGGCTTGCTCATCAGCTTCCCGCTGGCATTGTGGACCATGCATCTGGCGTGGGGGAGCGCCTTCCTCGCGGGCGTGGCGAGCGCTTGGCTGGGAATAGGAAATGGAAATGGAAACTGAGAGGACACGCCGCAGATGGCGTCTGGGAGCTGGGGAACGACGGCTGCTCCTGATTCTCGGAGATTTGATCGCAGCCGTGGGGGCGACCTTCCTCGCCCTCTACTTCTGGGCACAATTCGACTGGCTGGGATTCTCAGGCGAGTTCATCCGCTACCGGGCGGGATGGTTCATCGTGCTGCCCATTCTCTGGCTGCTCTTGATGGTCAATAATTATGATGTCATACGAGCGGCCTCCTGGCGGGAGGCGGTCCGGGGTGTGCTGCTATCCGGATTGGGCGGCGGGATTCTCTACCTGCTGGTCTATTTCACCTCGCAGCCAGGCTCGCTGCCCAGGCGCGGCGTGCTCTACTTCCTCGTCTCGGTTGTCGCCCTCACGCTTCTGTGGCGGTGGCTGTATGTGCGCATCTTTACCGCGCCCGGTTTCCTACGCCGTGTCTTGCTGGTCGGCGCGGGGGATAGCGGAAAGACGCTGCTAGATGCCTACAAGGACCTTTCCCCGGCGCCCTTCAGCATTGTGGGGATCATCGATGATGACCCCCAGAAGATTGGCACCTCGATCGAGGGGATTGAGGTCTTGGGGGGAAGCGGTGACATCTTGCGTATTGTTGAAAGGGAGGAAATCACCGACCTCATCGTCGCCATCCTTGGACCCATGGGAGGCGAGATGTTTCAAGCCTTATTGGATGCTCAGGAAGGCGGCATCGTCATCACCCGCATGCCAGTCGCGTATGAAGAGTTGCTCGGCCGCCTGCCATTACGGCATTTGGAGTCGGATTGGATCTTGCGATCTTTCGTGGATGAGGTCCGTGCGCCACCGCTCTACTTGTTGGCCAAACGGTTGCTGGACATCGCTGGCGGCTTGGCTGGCGTCCTGATCTTCCTGGTCATCTATCCCTGGGTGGCGGCAGCGATCCTGATCGAGACCGGCCGCCCGGTGCTATTCACGCAGCGCAGGCTGGGGCAGGGCGGGCGCCCCTATAACCTGCTGAAATTCCGCACGATGATCCAGGACGCTGAGGCCGATGGCGAGGCGCATTGGGCGCAAGAGGGCGATCCCCGGGCAACCAAAGTCGGCCTGTTCCTTCGGAAAACGCATCTGGACGAGTTCCCTCAGTTTTGGAACGTGCTGAAGGGCGAGATGAGCCTGGTGGGACCCCGGCCGGAGCGGCCGGAGATTGTGGCCCAGCTTGAGAAGCGGATCCCCTTTTACCGGGCCAGACTCCTCACCAAGCCGGGTATAACCGGCTGGGCCCAGATTAATTACGGCAAAGGCGCCTCCGTGGAAGGCTCGGCCGAGAAGCTTGAATATGATCTCTATTACATCAAGCATCGCAGCCTGATGATGGATCTCTGGATCATGCTCCGAACCGTGGGATCGATCGTCGGGTTTCAGGGGGTTTGAGGCCATGACTCTTGATCTGGTGACCGGCGGTGCGGGGTTCATTGGATCGCACCTGGTAGAAGCGCTACTGGCCCAGGGACGCGCCGTGCGTGTCCTGGATAACCTGAGTACGGGGTCGCTGGATAATCTGAATGGGCTGGGTGCAGAGTTCATCAGGGGGGATATCCGCGATCCGAATGCCGTTGTGCGTGCGATGGGCGGGGTCGAAAGAGTCTTCCACTTGGCGGCGATGATCTCGGTCCCTGGATCGATGGCGGATCCTATGGGCTGCTATGAAGTCAACCTCATGGGCTCTCTGCAGGTCTTGGAGGCGGCGCGACATAAGGGCGTGAAGTGTGTCGTCATGGCTTCTTCGGCGGCAGTTTACGGCGAGGCGGAGAAGGTAGTAGATGAGCAAGCGCCGGCCCAGCCCCTATCCCCCTACGCCGCCTCGAAGCTGGCGATGGAGCAGCTGGGGAGCCTGTACGTCAGGGCCTACGGTCTGCCGGCAATTTCTCTGCGGTTCTTCAACGTGTTTGGACCGCGCCAATCCCCCGATTCTCCTTATGCTGCCGCTATCCCTATTTTCATTAAGACATTGCTGGACGGTGGAACGCCCACGATTTTTGGAGATGGTTTGCAGCGCCGGGATTTCGTGTTTGTGAGAGATGTCGTGAGTGCCCTGATCAAGGCCGCCGAAGCCCAAGGCGCTGCCGGAGAAGTGTTCAACATCGCCAGCGGGCAGAGCATCTCCATTCTTGAGCTGCTGGAGCGGCTCAGGAATCTGATCCCGGCCAGCCAAGGTCCGGTATTCGCCCCGCCTCGTTTGGGAGATATCCGCTTCTCAGTGCCTGATGTGGAGAAGGCACGCGATCATCTTAATTTTGAGCCGTCGTATACGCTTGAGAAGGGTTTGGCCGAGACAATCGCTTGGTTCCGAAGCATAGAGAGGTCATAGCCAATGGGACCGTGCAGAGCCGGCAGGTGATATGTGCCACCCATCTCCATGTTCGCTCGTAAGCGTGCGCTTCTGCTCCTCATCCTTCTCCTGGCCTTGGGGGCGATCTACATCGAGACGCTACTGCCTGGCGTGGGGCACTCAGGCGACACAGCCAAATTCCAATTCGTGGGATATGTGCTTGGCACTCCCCATGCGACCGGATATCCAAGTTATGTCCTTCTGAATCATATCTTCACGCGTCTGATGCCATTCGGATCGGTCGCCTACCGCGCCAATCTGATGTCCGCGATCTTTGCATGCGGCGCTTCGCTTTTTCTGTTTGGCATTCTCCACGAATTGCATCTAGATGATGTCGTGGCGGTGAGCGCGGCGCTGATCTTCGGGCTGACGCGCGCCTTTTGGCAGAATGCGCTTTATGCCGAGGTCTACAGCCTGCATCTCCTCTTCATGACATCGGTGCTCTATTTCCTCTTGCGTTGGTCAAATGCAGGCAGGAGGTCCGATTTCATTCTGGCGTGTGGGCTCTATTCCTTCTCCTTTGGGAACCATCTGTTGACCATTATGCTGATTCCGGCATTCGCCATCTTCGTTTGGCTGACCGATCGGCGAGTGCTGAAAGACCGGCGTTGCATCGCCTGGGCGGCCGGGCTGATCCTGCTGGGCGCGGCACAATATCTTTACTTTCCATGGCGGACACATGATCCCTCGACCGCATATCTAGAGATGCACGCCCGGGATTGGCGGAGCTTCCTTTGGTTCGTCACAGGAGGGCAATTTCGCGGCGGCATGTTCGCATATACACCTGCCGAATTGCTCTGGGAACGCATTCCGTTTTTCCTGGGCGAGACGTGGCGGCAATTCGGAGCGCTGCTGCTGGTCCTGCCCCTGCCTTTTATCGCAAGCCATAAAGTTCGAGTGCACGCTCTGCTGGTTGCCTACTTCTGCGCTAACGCTGCGTATGTGCTGAATTACCGCATCCCAGATATCGAGGCCTACTTCCTGCCGAACTATCTTGTGATCGCTGTATACATTGGCATGGGGTTGAATGTGTTGCTCGAATCGACCCCCCCGAAGATCAGATCTCTGACGCTTGCGGTGATTTTGGCTATGCCGGTCTTCCTCCTGGCGACGAATTGGGGAGCAGTGAATCAGCACGGCAAGACGGCCAAGGTTCGCGAAACGACCGCGATGCTGGAAGAGGTCGGAGCGGACTCCGTGATCGTCTCTGATGACTACAATATCTTCGAGTATCTCATGTACTACGATTTGGCCGAGGGGTGGCTTGAAAAAGGCGTCTTCGTCAGTCACGATTTCGATATTCCCGACATTATCCTCTACCTGCGCGGGGAGGGAGAGTTGAGGGCAACAGCACAGCCCGTCCGCATCCCGCCCGGGCTCAAAGTTTATGGCGCGGGGCTTCGAGATAGGCATTTGGAAGCGCTCAGGGAGGCAGGCCTGCATGTGGAGGTGATTCGAGGGGGGCTCCTTTATCGCATCTTGTCCTCCACGGATGGAGATTGAGCGTAAGGATCCTTGCTGCCTACGCCTGTCGGCCCAGGATGGTCATCCTCCCTCAACCGGCCGAAATCTTGCAAGGTTCTTATCGAGGAGAACGTAGGCGAAGCGTTGAAAATGCGAACTGGAGAACTCTTGCAGAACTACGGTAGAATGGGGCCGGGCAACCCCTTATGAGACGAACTCTTTTTCAGATTCGGAATCGCTATCTACTGCTTGTCGATCTGGTCTTGATCGCCGCAGCCGTATTGGCTAGCTTCGCCTTGCGGCTAGACCTTGGGCCGGCCTTCACCCATTACCTGCCTTCCGCCTGGACGATGCTCGCTATCGCGCTGGTTGCCAAACCGCTGGTCTATTACTTCTTTGGCCTTTACCGGCGCTATTGGGTCTATGCAAGCATTCGTGAGTTGCGCCTGATCTTCATGGCAACCGTGACAGCCTCCGGGGTCGTGGCGGTATTCGTCCTGCTGATCCGGGCGCTTGGCGGGTTCCAGGCGGGCTTTCCGCGATTGGTGATCCCTATTGACTGGCTGCTCTCGCTGTTTGGCGTGGGCGGCGTGCGGCTGCTGGTTCGGTTGCTTTCCGAGAGCGGCCAGATCAGCCAGAAGGCGGATGGCATCGTTGGGAGGCGGCGGGTCGTGATCGCCGGGGCGGGGGACGCAGGCGTGCTGGTCCTGCGGGAGATGCAGCGCAACCCGCAGCTTCATATGTTGCCAGTGGCCTTCGTCGACGATGATCCTGAGAAGATCGGGATGGAGATCCACGGCGTCAAGGTCATGGGTTCGCTCGGCGAGGTTGCCGAAGTCGTCGATCGCACCTTCGCCCAGGAAGTAGTCATCGCCATCCCCACGGCGCCCGGCCCGGTAGTGCGCCTGCTCACCGAGCGCTGCCGGTCGCAGGGCATCCCCTTCCGCACCATGCCGGGAATTTATGAGCTCATCGGCGGCAAGGTCAGCGTGAGCCGGTTGCGGGAAGTGGACATCAGCGACCTGCTTCGCCGCGAGCCTGTCGACATCGATGATGAGGCCATCGGCCGCGCATTCACGGGCCGCCGCGTGCTTGTCACCGGTGCAGGCGGCTCCATCGGGCTGGAACTCTGCAGGCAGGTGGCCCGCTGGGGCCCATCTCAGATGGTCCTGCTGGGCCACGGGGAGAACAGCATCTTCGAGGCGCTGCTGGAATTGCGCGATTCGTTCCCGGATCTGGCGATCATTCCCATCATCGCCGATGTGCGCGACGTGGAGCGCGTCTCGGATGTCTTCCACAGCTTCCAGCCCCAAGTGGTCTTCCACGCGGCTGCCCATAAGCATGTCTCGCTGATGGAGATCAACGTGGAAGAGGCGGTCACGAACAATGTCTTGGGCACGAAGAATGTCGTCGATGCTGCCATTGCCTGCGGGACCGAACGGTTAGTGCTCATCTCCACTGACAAAGCCGTCCAGCCCAAGAGCGTCATGGGGGCCACCAAGCGCATGGCGGAAATGATCGTCATGGACGCCGCCGCCCGGCACCGGCGCGATTTCGTGGTGGTACGGTTCGGCAATGTGCTCGGCAGCCGCGGCAGCATCGTACCGCTCTTCAAGCGCCAGATCGCACAGGGCGGCCCGATCACCATCACACACCCCGAGATGAAGCGCTTCTTCATGACCATCCCTGAAGCAGTGCATCTTGTGCTGGAGGCCTCTACGATGGGGCACGGCGGTGAGCTTTTCGTCTTGCGCATGGGTGAACAGGTGCGCATCGTCGATCTGGCCGAAGACCTCATCCGCCTTTCGGGGCTGGAACCCGGGAAGGACATCCAGATTCAATTCACCGGGATCCGTCCGGGAGAGAAGCTGAGCGAGGCGCTCTGGGACGAAGGCCTTCAGTATGCCGAGACGGAGCACCCGGATATCCTGCGGGTGGATGAGAATGGCGTTCTCTCCGGCGCCGCGCTCGACGCTTCAGTCGATGAATTAATCCGCCTGGCGCATGAAGGGGATTCAGAATCCATCCTGGGTCTGCTTCAGGAGCGCATTCCCGGCAATATGCTCGCCCAGGCTCCGCCCCCCGATTTGACTTCGGTCTATTAAGCTCCCACCACTATCGATTTGAAACCCAGCAGCGAATCCGCCCTTTCCCCCTCAAGCAGAGGGCGTATCCCACGCCGCCCGTTGAGCTCTGATGGATGGCCCCGCGGGCTGACGCCCTGGACCGGGAGCAAGCTTTCGGACTCCGACGATCAATTGGGGGAAATAGCATTCTGCAGAGGTGTAGGGGGATGGCCTACCGCGCCCAATCTGGATCCCCAGAAGCCAGCTTGATCCGGCCGGGCGTGGGAGCCCGGCTTGCTTGTCAATCATCAACTCATGCTGCCCGTACGCGTTGCTATGGAATGTATCTGGGAGAGCAGCCTAACCCCCTCCAGAGGACGGCGTTTCGCTGAGCGGTGTCGAAGTCTCCGTCGGGGTGGGGGCCTCCGGTGTGGAGGTATGGGTGCTCGTGGGCACGTGTGTGAATGTCGGGCTGGGTGTCGGCGTGAACGTCGGGGGAAGGGTTGGTGAGGGGGATGGTGTAGGGGTCTCTGCGGAGGTTGGCGTCGATGTGGGTGTCTCGGAGGGCTGGAATAGGGTCGGGCTGGGGCTCGGGGAGGGGCTAGGTGTGGGCGTGAGTGTCGGCGGCAAGGTGGGCGTGTGGGTGGGCGCAAGGGTGATCGCCGCCTCCGAGGGGGTTGGGGTGGGTGTGCGCAGCGCGGGTGCCCGGCGGATGGCGATCCAGCCAGCGCAGTAGCAGGGCATCGTGAGCAGGGTGATGCCCACCAGGAGAAGGTAGAGGCTCCGTCGCTCGATCCAGAGCCCGCGAAGACGGTCCATGAGTGGCGATCATACCAAGCTCGCTGGGGGGCAGCAAGGCACTGTGGCATGAACCAGGCCTCATCATGGGGGGTACCTCCAGCAGATAAGGTCGTGCGAGCTTCGCCATAGACGTCCCCACCCTCTGGCGAGTAGAATCCTCAGGAGCGAACGGAACGGAGCCCATGCGTAGAGCTCTCCCCCGCGTCCCTTTCGAAGGCCTCTCTCTCATCCTGCTCTTGGTGATGATGCTGGTCGCCACCTGGGCGCTTGTCGCCACGGATTGGACCGACCATCTTTCGCTCGTCCCACTCATCGCGTTCGTGGGCGTCTGGGCGGGCGCAGGCCTGGCGCGCAGCCGCTTTCCAGGTTGGGTCGCCGGCCTGTTCGCGGCGGCCTATGGTCTCTTTGCGATCGGCTGGCAGCTCGGGGGCACGCTGGACCCCGCGCTGCCTTGGAGGGGCCGCATTCTCTCCCTGCTGGGAAGATTGGGCGTCTTCGTACGGGTGCTTGTCACGGGGGAGCCCAATCAAGACCCTCTCATGTTCGTGCTGCTCATGGCTGCGCTCTTCTGGTCCCTTGGGGTGGTGGCGGCATGGTCGGTCTTCCGCCGCGGGAGTTTCTGGGGTGCGATCCTGCCGGGTGCCATTGCGATCGCAACCTTCGCATATTTCTACATCGGTGATGCCAGACTGGGGCTCTTCCTTGCGGTCTATTTGTTTCTGGGGCTGGTGCTGGCGCTGCGAGTCAACGTGAGTCAACACTCCGCCTTCTGGAGGCAAGTGCGGGCGCGTGTTCCAACGGAAGCGGCCTACCGGATGAGCATGGCCGGGTTGGCCGCGGCCATGGGAGTCATCACGCTCGCATGGGGGGCGCCGGCGCTGGCGAAAAGTGAAGGGCTTTCGAGGGCCTGGGGCCGCATCGTGGAACCCCTGGAGGGCCTGCAGGACCGAGTGGGCGATGCCTTGGGGGAGGTGCGCGGTCCCGTCGCCGTGCTTGCCAGCGCCTACGACGATGTGCTGCGCCTTGATGCCGGCGAGATGCCCGTGAATCGGGTTGTGATGGAGGTGGATCCGCTGCGGGCGCCCTCGCAGGGCGGCCGCTTCTATTGGCGCTCACGCGTGTATGCCGCCTATGAGGGAGGGCGTTGGCTTGAGCCGCCCTTAGAACGGGTGGATTTCGATCCTCGCGAAGGCGACCTATGGATACCCGGTAAGGTGGGGAGGGAGATCGTCGAAGTCCGCGTCACTCCCAACGGGCCGGCCATCCAACGTGCATACGTCCCCCCCCAACCGCTTTGGGTGGATCGCTCAGCAGAGGTAGGCGTCCAAATCGAGCAAGGGGAGATCATCGACGTGCTTGGAGTGGTGCTCAACCGGGTTCTGCGAGAGGGCGAGAGCTACCAGGCGCGCGCCTCCCTGGCGACACCCACAGCCGACGAACTGCGCGTGGCGGGGCGGGATTATCCGGACTGGGTCACCCAACGCTATCTTCAGATCCCGCCCGAGATCACCCAGCGCACGCGCGAGCTGGCGCTCGAGATCACCCGCGGGCTGGACAATCCCTATGACCAGGCGATGGCGATCACCCGCTGGCTGCGCACCAATATCGAGTATAGCCGCGTGACGGAAGCGCCTCCGGAAGGGGTGGAACCGGTAGATTGGTTCCTGTTTGATTACCAGGTGGGGTTCTGCAACTACTACGCCAGCGCCGAGGTGATCCTGCTGCGATCGCTTGGCATCCCGGCGCGGCTGGCGGCGGGATATGCGCGCGGCGAGTTCGATTCGGCCAGCGGGATCTACATCGTTCGTGGAGAGCATTCGCACGCCTGGCCGGAAGTCTACTTCCCAGGGGTAGGCTGGGTCGAGTTCGAGCCGACCGTCTCGCAGCCCGATCTCGTCCGCCCGGAGGGGGCGAAGGATCGGGAGGGGGCGCGGGGGCCGGCGTTCGGGGAAGATGAAGGCTTTGGCGGCCCGAGTGATGATGAGCGCCTCGAATCGCTCCGGGAGCAAGATGAATCTCTCGAGGAACTAGGAGACGCCCCTCCCGAGGCGAACCGCGTGCGCCAAGTGCTGACGGCCATGGTGATCGGCTTGGCGCTGGTCGCTCTCTGGGTCCGCTTGGACCCCTCGCGATGGGCGCTGGCCACCGGATGGTTCGTGCGTGGCGCCTCGCAACTGGGGATTGAACTCGATCGTGGCTCCGAGCGTACGCGGGATTACCGCTGGGAGACTCCAGTGGGGCGCCTCTACCTCGGATGGACCGCGTGGCTCCGGCGCCTGGGGCTCCTGGGCGGGCCCGCGCAAACGCCCGAAGAGCGTCTGCAGATCTTCAGGCAGCACCTGCCACAGGCGGCGGGACCGGCGACGATCTTGGTGACTGCCTATGAATCCGAGCGATTTGCGGGCACCGCCGCGGACCTATCCCAAGCACGCGCCGCGTGGCGCAGGATGCAGCCCGCACTCTGGATGGCCTGGCTGTGGAAGCTGACTGAAAGATGGCGCAGAGGGGATTCACTGCGCCATCTTTCGCGCGTGTGATTCTCGAGCCCGCGAGTGTCTAGGCGCAGAAACGAACGCTGAAGCCTCCGTCGATATCGATGGAGGCCCCGGTGATGTAGTCGGCGTCATCGGAGGCCAGAAACATCGCAAGCCGCCCAATCTCCTCGTCCTCGCCGGGCCTCTTGAGGGGGATGGTTTCCCAGAGACGGTCGCGTTCGATCTCGAAGCTGGTGCCTCTCTCCTCCGCCCACTTTTGAATCTCCTGCCAATTCTGCTCAGTGGCCATATGGCCGGGGCAAATGGCGTTGACGCGCACATGCGGGGCGACCTCCAGGGCCAGGGTCTGTGTCAACAGCAGATTTCCTGCTTTGGAGGCGCAATAGGCGGCGTTGTTCGGTTCTCCTCGCTTCCCGTAGATGCTGGCGATGTTGATGATGTTGCCCTTGCGCCGCTGCAGCATCTCCGGTAGCACAGCCCTGCAACAGAGGTAGTAGCCCCGGAGGTTGACCCCCAAGACGCGATCCCACTCCTCGACTGTGGTGTCAATGAGCGGCTTGCTGGGCCCGGGAATGCCCGCATTGTTCACCAGAATATCAATCTGGCCGAACGTATCTCTGGCGAAGGAAACCATGGCATCCACCTGCGCGGGGTCGCTCATGTCCCCCTTGAAACTAACAGCTTTGCCTCCCTTGGCCTCGATCTCTCGGACTACCTCTTCCGCCTCTTTGGATCTACTGTAATAGTTCACGAGAACGGAAGCCTTGGCCTTGCCGAAGGCCAGCGCGATTCCGCGGCCGATGCCGCGGGAGGCACCCGTTACGATGACAGTCTGATTCTCGAAATTCATTGTTTCCTCCATATAGGGGATGGGCCGGTGAGTTGCCGGCGGGTGGCACTGATGCGTGTGAATGTCGGAATTGTCGAAGCGGCCTCCGAGGCCTGTGAGCGGGATAGCCGCTTTCCTGGGTGCGGTGACTGATAATGCGCAGATCTTCTCGCCTTGGATGAGGCCAGAGGGCAAAACGCGAGGGCATTGGCCATGGCGGGACGAAAAATGGGCGCGAGATTTTCATGGTCAGCGCATGCATGTGTCGGATTGGGCGAAGGATCAGGCCAGGGGCAGGTTGTAGCCGCCGGTCTAGGAAGAGGTGCAGATAAGGGCATTGTGAACGTGGTTGACATTTTGGATGGATTGCGTGCATAATTAGATATCTGTCGACATTATACATTAATGATGTCGATTTCATATATTCAGCGGCGCAGTTCCGGTGCAGAGCGGGGGGGAAGGCATGGAAGCTATTCAGTTCCAGAAGATTCATCCGGATTCGCTGAGCACTAAGGCCTATCAGCTCATTCGGGAGAGCATCCTGCGGGGTTCGCTCCAGCCCGGGGCGCGTATATACGAGGCCCAGATTGCGGATCAGATGGGCATCAGCCGCTCCCCCATTCGCGAAGCGATGCGCATGTTGCAGGCCGACGGCCTGGTCGAGGTGAGGACGAATCAGGGCATCTATGTGAAATCGCTCTCTCCAGATGAAGTTTGGGAAATCTACACGGCAAGAATTCTCATCGAGGGTTTCATCGCCGAGATGGTCGCCCAACGGGCCACACCTGAAGATGTTGCCAAGTTCTTCGAGGCCTGCGATATGGCCGAACGTGCCGCACGAAGGAAGGACTTCGAAACGACCGTGGAAGCGGATTTCCGCCTCCATCGGCTGATCTGGAACGTATCGGGCCATCAGCTCTTGACAGAGATTCTCTCAAGGCTGGAAGTTCAAATACGCATGTTCCTGAAGGTTCAAGTGGTGCTATTCGATCATCTCTTCGATTCCGTAAAGGAGCACTATCCGCTCGTCCAGGCCATCGCAGAGCATGATCCCGAGAAAGCCAAATACCATATGCAGCATCACATCGAAGAGGCGGGGACGTTAACGGTGGAAAGACTGCGCCAGGGCAAGCGAAGGGAACTTCCTGGCCCGAGCGAATAAAGGGCGTTCGCGCCGAGATTGGGAAGCGTTGTGCGTTCGATCATTGAACCCGACACGCAGCTTAGAGAGCAGCATGATTTCTTTCCGCACCTATAGAGGTTCAATCTCCCGGAGCCGCCTTGTGCCATCGGGGGTGCATCTGGGCAGCGGGTATTCCGAATGGATCGATTCTTGAATGCTCTGCGTGGTCAACGAGACTGCGCAGAGCATTTGTTTGGCAGACCAGATAGAGAAAGGAGAGGCTGAAAAAGGACAAAGCGGCGCGACGGGCCTGGTCCCCGGCCCAGCCGCCAACCCCAATCATTCACTAGAAATGTCGCGAAGCCAATGCATACGATTGGAGCATCAGAAAGGAGATCACCAATGAAGCGAGGCTGGGCATATGCCCTTTTGGCCATCCTGCTTGTACTCTTGCTGGCGAGCTGTGGACCTTCCGCCGGCCCTCAGCCTGCCGAGGAAGTGACGGAGCCGGGTGAAGTGGAGGCGACTTCGCCGCCAGCCGCGGCGGAGGAGGAGTCCTCGACACCTGTCGTCGTCCGCGTTGGGTGGAAGGACGAGCCCGACTGCATGACGAATATCTACACCTGCGGGACCATCTATTTCCTCTCGGAGATCCTGTGGGAAGGCGTCAATGGCCTGGGGCCAAATTGCACCCTCATCCCCCGCCAGGTCGAAAGCGTTGACGTCTCTGAGGATGGGAAGACGTTTACGTTTCATCTTCGCCCAGGCATCACATGGAACGACGGTGAACCCTTCACGGCCGAGGATATGGTCCAACACTGGGATTGGATCACCACCAAGACTATCGGGGATTGGTATTGGATAACCTCCAAGGCCGAATCCTGGGAGGCGTCGGATGATCTGACCTTCCGGCTCACGCTCTCACAACCCGATTCATCCTTCCTGAATGGGTACACCATCTGGAACTGGGTGCTCCCGCCCCAGATCTATGGCGAGTTCAGCGAGGACGATATTTGGACCTATGCAACCGATCATCCGGTCACCACAGGGCCTTACGAGCTGACAGAATGGGAGCGCGGCTCCTATATGATCTTCGATGCCAGGCCCGAGTACTACCTGGGCAAGCCCCCAATCGACCGCATCGTTGTGCAGTTCTATGCCAATGAGGATGCGATTGTGAACGCTCTCCTCAGCGGCGACATCGATGTGATTGCTGGCGACCTAAGCCCGCAATACTACGATGCCCTGGCGGCGGCTCCGAATATCGAGCTCTATGAGCAACCCCCCGGACGCATCTTGTATCTGGATTTCAACCTGCGCGAAGGGGTGGAGGGTAAGCATCCCGCCATAGATGATCCAGTGGTGCGAGAGGCCATCGATTACGCCATCGATAAGCAGCAGATCGTGGATGTGGCCTTGTTTGGAAAGGGCTACCTATGCCCGACAGCGTCGACCTGCGGACCACTCACAGAATGGCCTGCCATCGATCCAAGCCTGCAAGTCTTCCCCCAAGACTTCGAGAAGGCCAATGCGCTTCTCGAGGAGGCCGGATATAAAGACACCGATGGTGATGGGGTGCGCGAGTCACCGGACGGGCAGCCGCTTATCTTCCCCCTCTACTTCGATGTGGATACGCCCCCCTCGCAGCCGATTGCTCAGATGCTGAAGGAGTGGACGGCCGAGATTGGAATCCAACTCGAACCCGAGGCGATGGAGGGTGCCACGCTCATCAACCGCCAGGTATTCACCGGCGAATACTCGCTGGCACTGCGGTCATGGGTGAATGAGTACGACCCTGGCGTGCTGGGCGATCTCTACTCCTGCGATGCCGGCATGCCCTTCACCGGCTACTGCAGTGAGGAATTCGACACTGCCCTGCACGGCGCTCAAATGAGCTACGGCGAGGAGAGACGCGAGTACATTAATGAGATGGACCGCATCCTCCAGGCGGACCGCCCCTACATCCATCTTGCTGGCATGATGAGCCTGGGCGGGTACGACAGCACAAAGCTCGAGTTTCCGGCCGATGCCTGCCCATACTATGGTGGATTGCTCAGCTGGTACTCGGTGATCAACGCGGAAGTTAAATAGGGACTTCGAGCAGGGGGCTGCCTTGCCGGGGCAACCCCCTGCTTCGCCCTCGCCGATGACCCTTGCACTATTCACGATTTGTATGACTCTTCGGAAGGTCTAAAGGCATGGATCGAGGATTGGATTTTGTTCTTAAGAAATTTAGTTTCAGTGTTATGACCTTGATCGCTGTGATCGTGTTCAATTTTCTCCTATTCCGGATCGTGCCTGGCGATCCTGTGCAGATGCTCGTCACCCCGCGCATGCGGCCGGAAACTCGCGAACGTCTGCGCCAGGAATTTGGTATCGACAAGCCACTTTGGTTCAATATTGAGGCGCTGCGGGAGACTGGGAAACCAGCTTCGCTCTTCGACTCGCAGTTCTTCCGCTATGTGGGCAACCTTGCTCGAGGTGAATTGGGCGAGTCGTTCCGGCAGCGCCGTCCCGTATCCGAGCTACTTGTGAGCAGGTTGGGCCCCACGGTGCTGTTGATTGTCACAGGTCAGTTTGCAGGAATTATCTTCGGAACCTTTCTCGGTCTCATGGCCGCCTGGCGCAGGGGGGGCATCGATGCGGTCGCCATGTTGGTCAGCCTGACCCTTTGGGCATTGCCTCCTTTCTGGCTTGGGATCATCTTGCTCATGATGGCGCGCGGCAAGTTGCCGATGGGCGGCTTCATCACCCCTGGCACCATCTACAGCAGCCCGTGGGAGCAGTACCTCGACATCGGGAGGCATCTGGCGTTGCCGGCCGCGACCATGGCGCTCATGCTCTTCGGGGCCTATATGCTGATCGTGCGGAACGCCACGCTTGAGGTTATGGCTGAGGACTATATTCTCACCGCCAAAGCAAAGGGCCTTAACGCATGGGGTGTGATCAGGGCCCATGTGCTGAAAAACATCTCGCTTCCTCTAGCGACAATCATCGCCATGGACATCGGTTATGCGCTGGGCGGCATGATTCAGATCGAGACCATCTTCTCATGGCCAGGGGTTGGGCGATTGATGTTCGAATCCATCGGGCAGCGAGATTATCCGGTGCTGCAGGGTATCTTTCTTATGCTCGCTGTCGCCGTGATCGCGGCCAATTTCCTCGCGGATATCACCTATCGGATCCTCGATCCCAGAGTCAAAGCGTAGGTATGAAGCGTATGCAAGATCAAGAGAAAACCATGGAAGGTAAGGAGCCAGAATCCTCCGAGGTGTCCCAGAATAGCACCCCGCCTCGCCCGAGGCGGAGATCGGCCCAGTGGAGGTCTTTCTTTCAGAACCGGCTGGGAGTTTTGGGTCTGATCCTGCTGGTATTGATTATCGCAGTGGCAGCCTTCGCGCCGGCCCTGGCCCCCTACGATCCCTATGAAGTCATCACGGTTGCGCCCGAGGACGTCCTGGCGGCGCCGAAGCCGGGCCACCCTTTGGGGACAGACGATACGGGCAAGGATGTGCTCAGTTCCGTGATCTACGGCTCGCGAATTTCGCTCACGGTAGGCTTCTCTGCGGCGCTCATCATCATCGTGGTAGGCAGCGTGTTGGGAATGATCGCGGGCTATTTCGGCGGACGCATCGATGTCCTGATCATGCGATTCGTGGATGCGATCTTTGTGATCCCGCAGCTTCCGTTGATGCTCGTGATCATTGCCGTCGCCGGCCGCGGAATCGTGAACATCATCCTGGTCATCGGTCTGCTCTCATGGACCTATATGGCCAGGATCGTCCGCTCGCAGGTCCTGACTGTGAAGGAGCGTGTCTTTGTGATGCGGGCGCGTGCTGTCGGCGTGGGGACGCTGCTCATCATGGTGCGCCATATTCTCCCCCAGGTGCTTCCGCTGATCTTCGCCGAGGCGACCCTGGATGTCTCGTGGGCCATCCTATCGGAGGCCACCCTAAGTTTCCTGGGGCTTGGAGACCCGACGCTTGTAAGTTGGGGGAGCATGCTCAATCGGGCCTTCTTGCGAGGCGCGGTCACGCGCGGTGCGTGGTGGTTCCTCGTGCCGCCCGGGCTGGCACTGGCGCTGGTGACGCTGGCGCTGACCTTCATCGGCAACGCATTGCAGGAAATGGCGAATCCCCGGCTGAAGACCCACCATTTGTTCGATGAACGCAGGATTACCGCTCTGTTGGGCAGGCCCGGGGGCGAGATGCCCGAGCAGGCCGGAAACTCCATCCAGGCTGAGAGGAACTAGGCATGAGCCTTCTTGATGTTCGACACCTCACGGTGGAATATCACACAAGTCAAGGGCGCTACCGTGCCGTCGAAGATGTCAGCTTCACGCTGGAGGCAGGCCAATCATTGGGGATTGTGGGCGAATCGGGTTGCGGGAAGACGACCTCCATGCTGGCGCTCCTAAGGCTGCTTCCCGAGACAGGCCGGATCGTTCATGGGGAGGCCTTATTCAAAGGGACAGACCTGCTGCGGTTATCTCCTAGTCAAATGCGAGAGAGGCGGTGGAAAGATATTTCGCTGATTTTCCAGGGAGCGATGAATTCCTTCAATCCCACGCGCACCATCGGATCACAGATCGCCGAGGCCATCCGCTTGCACCAGCCAACGCTCTCGAGAAGCGAGATCCAGACGGAAATCGGACGGCTGCTGGAGCTCGTGGGGATCGGAGCCGACCGAGCGTGGCAATATCCCCATCAGTATTCCGGCGGCATGCGCCAGCGGGCGATGATTGCCATGGCGCTGGCCTGCAACCCTCAGATCGTCATCGCCGATGAGCCCACCACCGCCCTGGATGTGATGATCCAGGCGCAAATCCTCGACCTCCTTCAAGAGTTGCAGAAAGAGATCGACGTTTCATTCATCGTAGTAACTCATGATCTCGGCATCGTGGCGGAGATCTGCGACCATGTCATGGTGATGTATGGCGGCTGGCAAGTTGAATATGGGACCGCAGAAGTCATCTTCAATCAGCCCTCCCACCCTTACACACAGCGGCTCCTGGCGGCCTTTCCAGATATTGAGAATCCCAGGGCGGAGCTGGCCTCGATCCCCGGCCATCCTCCTCCACTCGATGACCTTCCCCAGGGCTGCAGGTTCCGGCCTCGCTGTCACCTCGCCATGGAGCGATGTGCTCGGGAGGCGCCGCTTGCCGTTGAAGTATCCCCGGGACATTTCGCCCGTTGCTTCTTTCCCATCGAAAGCGGGGTATTGCGAGAATGAGCGAGTATCTGATTGATATCCAGGGCCTCTGCAAGCATTTCCCGGTTCAGCGGGGCCTGCTGGGTGCATTGCGCGGTGCCGGTAAGGAAGTCGTGCGCGCGGTGGATGGGATCGATATTCGATTGAAAAAAGGGGAGATCCTGGCCTTGGTTGGGGAGTCGGGTTCGGGGAAGACGACCAGTGCCCTCTGTGCCGCAGGCCTCATTCCCGCCACAAAAGGCAGGATCCTCCTTGAGGGTCGAGACGTACTGGAGATGATCCGGAACCGCAAGCAGCGTAAGGCGCTCCGGCGCATCGCTCAGGTCATCTTCCAGGATCCCTATGAATCACTGAACCCGAGACAAACGGTGTTTGACGCCGTGGCAGAACCTCTGGAAGTGCATGGGCTGGTGGCTTCCCAGGAGGAGAAGCGCCGACGCGTGGCCGAAGCCCTGGATGCAGCCGGCCTTAAAGCTCCTGAAAGCTATTTCAACCGCTATCCTCAGGAGTTGTCCGGGGGACAGCGCCAGCGTGTCGTGATTGCGAGCGCCTTAGTCATCCAGCCGAAGCTCATCGTGGCCGACGAACCCGTGTCCATGCTGGATGTCTCCATCCGGGCAGAGATTCTCAACCTCCTGCGAAGCATGCGGGACAGCCGAGGGATTACGGTGCTCTATATCACGCATGACCTCGCGACGGCGGCCTTCATCGCTGACCGCGTGGCTGTGATGTATTTGGGAGTGATTGTCGAGATCGGGAAAGCCACGAGGGTCTTGGGCAACCCGGTCCACCCTTACACAAAAGCGCTCATGTCGGTTATCCCGGTACCGAACCCACGAAGCCGGCGGAAGCGTATTATCCTCAAGGGAGAGACCCCCAGCCCAATCCATGTGCCCAAGGGATGCCGCTTCCATCCCCGCTGCCCCGTGGCATTTGAGCGGTGTTCTCTCGAGGAACCCGCGCTGCGGGAGATTGAGCCCGGTCATTTTGCGGCCTGTTGGCTCGAGGAAGTGTCGGGCTCGACCTAAACCTGGCATCATATGGGGCGGGGTGAGGGCTGCCAGCATTGTTCACTTGGCCATAATGTCATGCAGGGGTTGGAGGCGATGCTTGGGCGCCGCGAGGGAATTGTTCGCGTCCGTTATGTAGACGAGGGGACGATCGCGATACCATCTGTCTGAGGCACTCTGCGCCAGGCTTCGTTGGACAACGAGGATGGAAGGAGATTAGGAGAATGGAAGTCAATTTGCTTTATGGAAGGAACGGCAAACAGGTGAATCTCCCTGACGATCGGACGGAGGTCATCCTGCCAAAGGAAATTGCGGCCATCGAAGACGAGGCCGCGGCCTTAAGGCAGGCCTTGCGCAATCCGATCGGAAGCCCGGCCCTTCGTGATCTTGTGGAACCCTCCGACCAGGTTGCGATTGTCTTCAGCGATATCACCCGACCGATGCCCTACGACAGGATCCTGCCAGTATTGCTCGAGGAATTGAGCCAGGTCCCGGACGATCGCATCGTCTTCGTCAACGCCACGGGGACGCATCGCCCGAACACGCCGGAAGAACTGGTTGAAATCCTGGGCGAGGAGGTTGTGCGCCGGTTTCGCATTGTACAGCACGACTGCCGGGATCAGGATCGCCTGGTGCGCGTCGGG
>Ga0190334_1000439_pt1 | contig 21411 bp, 11 predicted proteins | sample 48720478_MG_FD_161270 | JGI IMG/M metagenome (GOLD analysis project Ga0190334, IMG submission 161270) | Hydrothermal vent sediment bacterial communities from Southern Trench, Guaymas Basin, Mexico - 4872-04-7-8_MG | ecosystem: Environmental > Aquatic > Marine > Hydrothermal vents > Sediment ...
GCTTCCCCTGTTTGTCCCAGTGCCGGCAAGGACCTTCTGCCAAATAGCCGAAAAAAGTTCTTTTCAATACGGGCACTTCCGGTCTAAGGATCCACGTGGACTCAATCTTCTTTTTTCCGTTCTTCCAGTAATGTGTCCAGACACCCACATTTGTTTTCAGATTTCGGTGCCAGGACCAGGCTTTTGTTCCGTCTGGAAGCCAATAGATTTCTTCGCCGGTTTTTCGTCCATTCTTATAGCATACTGTATGCTGTATAGAGCCATCTTCATAATAATCAATCTCTTCGCCATGGAGTAAGTACCTGCCGTTTGCACAAATCCTGGCGGTCCACCTTGAACGAAGCTGTCCATTGGGGTACCTTTCTACGAATTCCCTGATGGTTCCTCCCGATGATTCTGGCGTGATATCCCGGGCATCAGACCATATCCATGATTCATTAAATTCGTAATGGAGACATGGACGGGTGATTGTGGTCAAGAGGTGAATAACCCCGTTGGGAGCCTGCTTTACTGTGACATATCCAAGTGTAGGATGTCCGGAACTGCGTTCCCCCGGCATTTGCACGGGCAGTTCCTTGATGTGCCAGGAGATTCCATTGTCTTTTGAGATGGCCACAAAACAATTGTCTCCATACTCCCAACCTTCCGGGGCATCCTTCTTTCTGCTGTGCAGGTAGGAGTCACTTACAAAAAGCAGATTTCCTGATGCCAGCCGGATCATGGAAGGTCGCTGTCTTGCTCCCAGGGCTGGGAAAGGTGATGCCGTGTTTTTACTCCATGTCGCTCCCCAATCAGATGAAATATTGTAGGGAGACCAGCCATCTACATCTGAATTCTTTCCGCCGATGGACAGCAGATTGCCCTGATCATCCAATGGTACGATGACAGAATGCCTGCCGCCTGTACGACCCCCCATGTCATGCCAGTGATGTCCATCGTCTGTGCTTTTCCATAAAAAGCTCTGGGAACCATCTCCATCCATGGTGAGATAAATGGACCGGTCAGGACCACGAAATGCATTGGTAATGGGTTGAGCTGTATAGCTGCTTGCCTTTTTATCGATAATTGGTATTGAATACGTCCAGGTTGCACCGTTGTCTGTGGAGGTTGCTATCCGGAAAGGAACGTAATGAGAAATATTTCGTCCACCTCCAAAAAACCATAGCTTCCCGTTATCATTCCATAGCAGGGCAGACTGGTCATTTTGTCCCTGCGTCTTGAAAAATAGTTCCGGCATATCCCAGTCTTCTGAACCATATCGCAGGCGTACCTGTACGAAGGAAGTTGAAGTATCGGCTTCTTTTTTCCCGACAGGTGTGCTGAAATACACTGCCAGGGCGTCACCGTTTGGCAGGATTTCGAACCCCGGAGAATGGTTGTGAACATAGACCATTGAGTCCATCCCTGTGAGTGCGGCTACATCAGTGGTGGTGTAAGAGGGTGGTACAGGCATTGCAAAACGGACCGTAAAATAAGGACTGTCAGGATCCGGCCCAAATCCTGCTACCTCATTACTCTGCTTCACCGCAGACTGAGTGAAGGGAACAGGAGAGATGTCACTAATCTGAAACTCATAAGTTGTAGATGAGTCTTTCATTGCAATCATATTCCATCCGGCTGAGAAATCAGCTGCGATAACCGGAATGATTTTGTTTTTTACTTTGCCTGGGGTTTCCTTTTTTTGTGTATCAGAAACAATTCTATTCTGGGAATAAAGAAGACTGATACCCATTAAGAAAAAGAGGGAAAGGATTGTTGATCTTCTAGGTATTGGCGAATTCATTTTTTTTAGGTTTGTTGTTGGTTTCATATAATTTATTTTGCCCAGTCATTCTACAGTTTTTTTCCTTCGACTTTTCAGCAAAATGATAAGAAACACTCTAAATAACAGTGCTAATCTCCTGTGTCCTGATAATCGCCTGGTAACTGTTCTGCTATTTTTGTAGATCTCTGATATTATTCCCGGTCGCTCCAGGTCAGATCCTGTCTTTTATAAAAGCGGATCCGCCCATCCTGTTCACCTACCAACAGGTCCGGTCCTTCCGGTTGTCCGTAATCCCAGATTTCCGGTGAACAGGCATGCTGCCCCAGGTAAATTACATTTTCTTTAAATCTGATCATTTTTGGAAAAGCAAACACAGGTTCGCTATTGGTGCCGACATTTTTAAGGAAAAGGACCGATGCTCCTTGAAGGCCTTTCGATTGCGGGAGACCATTGATTGGATCGGGTACGGAGCCATGCCTTGGTGTCCCTGCCAGAATATCTGTTTTCCCGTCAAGATCCCAGTCCTCCAGTACAATTTTGAGCCGTCCGGAGCCTCCGGCTGAAAGAAAATTTCCTTTGATGGTTGAGCCATCATCCAGGTATAGTTTTCCTCCATCTTCAACATTATAAGCATCAATTTGCCAGTATATATGAAACTCATCATCATCATCCAGGATGACGTAAGCCATTTTCTCCCCCATTTTTTTTACTCCGGGTTGAACCCGCCAGGTGCCGTGCAGTTCCAGTCCCTCGCAATAAATCGGGACCGGAAGGTCAAATACAGGTTTTCCGGGTTTACCGGTATTCAGGTATACCACGTGTCGGGAAACAGCACTGTGCATCAGGATGTCAAACAACCCATCCCCGTTCCAGTCGGCAAGGGTTGGACAGGCATATCCCCATCTGGACTCCGCAGGTCCCTGGATTGATCCGTTATATCCTGGCTGAATGTGGATGGGCTTTCCGCCTGCTTTAACTTCCTGTGCCTTCAAAAAAGCTGGTTGTTCATTAGTACCTTCATTGAGAAACAGCAAAACCCGGCCTTCCGAGTTGCCCGAAACAATATCCAACTGACCATCATTGTTCCAGTCCACCGTATTAACCACCGGTAGTGTGCCAGTATATAAGGTGGCGTTTTTCTGGAGTACCTGGAAGGGTTCTCCATAAATGGGTGTTCCATTCTTATGAAATTTATTGGAAAATGGATAGTACATCAATTCGCATTCCCCCCCTACAATCAAATCAGAATACAGTTTTGTTTCCGCATTGGTATAGGATAGGGGAAAAGGGGCTATTGCTTTGTGCCTCAGAATTATTCCTGAGGCATCAGTTACATACGCTTTTTTACCAGGATTATTTCCTGTCAGGGGATAATAAAGCATCAACCCATATCTTGATCCGGTAAGCAAGTGTTTTGGGCCAGATGGTTTATATTCAACCAGGGTCAGGTTCTGGTAGTTGTGTAAGACCTCCCTCTTTGTGAGAGAAAACGGGTGAAAACCAATGGGAGAATTTACGCCTGGCGTGATTGTATCTGAAATATACAGGTATTCATACGACCAGTTTCCCAGAAATACACCTGCGCCATTATACATGATGTATTCAGGATCCCTCCAGTACCCTTCTGGACGGTGCTTAATTCCATCGTTCATAGCCAGGATGATTTGCAATGTGCTGTCGCTTATTTGATATACTGCCATGGTGGAAGGGAATTCCGGGGCAGATGGAAGACCCGTCATAAGAAGCTTGCCTGCATTGTAAAGTTTGAATTGAAACGCATCTTTATCAAATATGGTCCGGTGGATCTCGGAGCCAATGAGCCACCATCCATGGATCGTTCCATCATTCGTTTGAAATATGGAACCTGAAAGGCTGGGACTTGTATCGGAAATCCCCAGCGAAGCAGGATCAGCCAGTGATATATTGATTTTTCTTTCAGGGGCAAATACAGGTACTCCTTCGTTATTCCGTCCTTTCCATTCATATAAATACAATCCCGGACCCGGGTCCAGGCTGTGCCTGTTTGCCATCACAAACAGATCGGGCTCTGCATGGTTAAAAACAAATGCCCGGCCAACCGGACTGGATTGAAGTCCCGGAGCGATGGGGCCGTGCCGGGTACTGCCTCCCACAGGGATCCTTTCTCCGCTTTTCAGCGGTGCACCTTTCTGTTTTTTATATGAAGTTGAGCATCCCAGTGAAAAAATAACTGAAAGGATAACTGAAAGGATTACCAGGAAGCTAGGTGTCCATAAATATTTTAAAGGTTTTGGCAATCTTGCTTTTACTGCTCTGCAGATAAAGTAGCGGAAATACAAACATGGATTGTGCAGTTGCATGATTTGGAATTTTTATTCAATTCTTCCTCACTTCTTTTCACTTGTTATAGTGATTCTAAATAAGCCTCAACCAAAATAAATACATCAAAAACTTTTGGAAGATACAAAATAAATTTAATAATTTGTCAGACAAATAATAAAATTAAGAAAATTAATCTTACTTATATGAATGCTTCCACACCCAATCTGAGAATCACCCATAACAACGGTGTTACCCTTGTTGATCAGGTAGAAGAAAAGCTGCTTGACTATTTCAAAAGCATGGACCTTCAACCCGGTGATGCCATTCCCAAAGAGCAGGATCTTGCTGTCTCCCTGGGTGTGGGCAGAGGTGTCCTCCGGGAAGCTCTCAGCAGGTTAAGAATGCTGGGACTGATTGAAACACGCACCCGCCGGGGAATGATCCTTACCGAACCTTCCCTGCTTGGAGCCATGAAAAGGGTGGTGGAGCCCAAGATACTGGGGGACGATGCCCTTTTCGACCTCCTCGGATTCCGGGTGGCTCTGGAGATAGGCATCTGTGATCTCATTTTTAACAACCTTACCGACCAGCACCTGGAAGAGTTGGAAACCATCGTTAACAGGGGAGTGGTATACAGTTACGGGGAGTATACTCCTGTCAGCGAATATGAATTCCATACCAAATTATACGATATAACCGGAAACAAAACCATCAGCGAATTTCAGAAAGTGATACGTCCGGTTTCTGTGTTCCTGAAAGACAAATTCAAGGATTATTTCCTTCCCATTAATAGGGAACTTGAGAAAACCGGGAAGAGGATTACCCACAAGGACTTACTGGAACTACTCAAGAAAAGGGATAAAAATGGATTCCGCCAGGCCATGGTGAACCATTTTGCTCCCTATTACAGTTTTCTCCGTAAAAAAAAATCAGCAAGTCCGCATAAGAAATAAGGCGGTACAGAACAACCGGCAAGGATGAGAGCGAAAGTATTCGTATTTACCGTATTTTTCCTTTTTTATTATTCAGTAAATTCTTCCGGCTTTAAGCCATTGCAGGCTCCCCAGGAAAAGTTCCACTGGAAGGTACTGACAGAATTGCCACCCCTTTCCGGAAAGACTGTACAACCCGGACTTGCCGGAGCATTCTCCGGAACCATAGGCAGGAACCTTATTGTGGCGGGCGGGGCCAATTTCCCGGACGCCATGCCCTGGGAGGGAGGAGTGAAAACATGGTGGGGAGATATATATGTATTGTCACTTGACAGCGTCCAGGCCGGGTGGAAAATCTTTCCGGATGCTTTACCTAAGCCACTTGCCTATGGTCTGTCGGTTACCTTGCCCGAAGGCATTCTTTGTATAGGGGGTTCGGATGCCGGAAACGTATACCCGGATGTGTTCCTGATGTGCTTTGACGGTGAAAAATTCAATTTTGCACCATGGCCAAAGCTTCCGGTTCCCCTGGCCCATATGACCGGGGCAGTGGTTGACGGCAAAGTTTACGTGGCAGGTGGCCAGGAAAACATGTCTGCCCCTTCGGCAACCAGTCATTTTTTTATGTTAGACCTTTCCGATCCTTCCAGGAAATGGGTGGCTCTTCCTTCCTGGCCGGGACCACCCAGGGCTTTTGCTGTTTCTGCCGGACAGAGCGATGGATTTGACAACTGCTTTTATCTCTTCAGCGGAAGGAATTTCGGACCGGATATTCCCCTTCAGGTACATACAGACGGATATGAATACAATCCCAGGCTGAACAGCTGGAAACGGCTGGATGCCCCGGAGGGACCAATCTTTCCGGTAATGGCAGGCTCGGCTGCTGCCTCAGGAGCCAATCATATCCTGTTTTTTGGAGGGGTGGAGGCAGAACTACCCATGAAAGAGTTCTGTCTGAGGCAGGGGATCAGTGAACTACAGAAAAAATCCCTTACCCCGGCCGTTATGGATTCCATCCGGGCAATGGAACATGCACGTGTAAACATGCTGGATAACCATCCGGGATTTAGCAGGAAACTGAGGATCTATCATACCATAACTAATACTATTTATGAGCATAGCGACATTCCCTTTCCTGTTCCAGTGACAACCAATGTGCTGAAGGTTGACAACAAATTTATTTTAACCAGCGGCGAGCTAAGGCCGGGAGTACGCACCCCCGTTGTGCTGGAAACAGAAATCATCAGCACCACAAAACCCTTTGGGGTGCTGAACACCGTGGTCATTTTTCTCTATTTTGGCATCCTGGTCTGGATGGGATGGTTCTTTTCCCAAAGACAGAAAACCTCAACCGATTATTTCAAGGCCGGGGGACGTATCCCCTGGTGGGCGGTAGGACTGAGTATTTTCGGAACAGCACTGAGTGCCATTACCTTTATGGCCATTCCTGCCAAGGCCTATGCTACTGACTGGAGTTATATGCTCATGAATGCCGGTATCATCCTGGTGGCCCCCCTCATCGTATTCCTTTTCATTCCCTTTTACCGTCGGCTTAACATCACTACTGCCTATGAATACCTGGAGCAAAGGTTTAACCTGGCTACCCGGATGATATGCAGTTTATCATTCATCCTCTTTCAGGTTGGGCGAATGGGTGTGGTGTTGTTGTTGCCCTCCATTGCCCTGCATGTTGTAACGGGTATTGACATCTTCCTTTGCATTGCCCTGATGGGTGTGCTGAGCCTGGTATATACCATGATGGGGGGAATAGAAGCCGTGGTATGGACAGATGCCCTACAGGTTGCGATTCTGATGGGGGGAGCCATTTTTGCCGTAGTGTATATTATTCTTAATGTGAAAGGAGGCTTTGCCACAATAATTTCACAAGGAGTGGCTGACAGCAAGTTTGCACTGGCCAGTACTGAACTTGATTTGAGAAATCCAACACTCATCACTGTGATGCTGGCCACCCTGTTCGCCAATATCACTACCTATGGAACCGACCAGACCATGGTGCAGCGGTACCTTACGACAAAAGATGAAAAAGGGGCAGGATCCAGTGTCTGGACCAATGCAGTTCTTACCATTCCTGCCACCCTCATATTCTTTTTCGTGGGAACCTGCCTGTATATTTTCTTCAAGGCCAATCCCCCACTTCTGAGTACTACCATATTGGATGGAGATGCCATATTCCCCTGGTTTATTTATACCCAGATGCCTCCGGGAATTGCCGGTCTGCTAATCTCAGGGATTTTTGCTGCTGCTATGTCAACCCTGAGCAGCAGCATGAACTCAGCAGCCACCGCTTACTCGGTGGATATTCATTTTAGGTTTGGCTGGTCGAAAAAGTACGATCAGTTGCGGCTGGCCAGGATTTTCACTCTTATCATCGGGATGATCGGAATTTCCTTTGCTCTGCTGATGGCCACCTGGGATGTAAAATCCCTCTGGGATGAGTTCCAGAAAATATTGGGATTAGTGCTTGGTGGACTGGGTGGGCTCTTCCTGCTTGGAATCCTGACAAAAAAAGCAAACGGACCTGGAGCGGTGGCAGGAATCCTAGGAAGCATCCTGGTCCAGGTCTGGGTGATTCACAACCAGCCGGTTCACCTGCTGCTCTATGCTGTTACAGGCTTTGTGGCCTGCTTCGTGATTGGATACCTGAGCAGTTTGATTTTTTACAGGGCAAACAGGGAAACTGACCACCTGACTATTTATGGTCTGTTTAAACGATAACGGATTTAAATACATCATCATGGAAATTGAAAGACTACATGGCCTGATTGCCGCACCCTTTACACCCATGGATAATGAGGGGCATCTGAACCTGGACGTCATCGGGCCCTACGCAGAGCATTTGATCAAATCGTCGGTAACGGGGGCCTTCATCTGTGGAACCACAGGGGAAGGAATCTCCATGACTACCGAAGAGAGAAAAAATGTATTGGAAGAATGGATAAAGGCATCAGGCGGAAAAATCAAAATCAAAGCCCATGTAGGAGGGAACTGTTTGAGCGAATGCAAACAGTTGGCAGCACATGCCCAGAAATCAGGGGCGTATTCGGTGGCGGCTTTTGCTCCTTCGTTTTTCAAACCGGGAAATGAAAAGGAGTTGGCTTCCTTTCTGGCTTCCATCGCACATTCGGCACCCGACCTGCCATTCTATTATTACCATATACCCTCCATGAACGGAGTGAACATCATGGCGAGTCTTTTGATGGAGGAAGCAGAAAAACTGATTCCGAATTTTGCCGGTGTAAAGTTTACCCATTATGACCTGTACGACATGCAGAAATGCCTGTCCTTCGAGGAAGGACAATACAACGTGTTGCACGGTTATGATGAGACCCTGCTGTGCGGATTGAGCCTGGGAGTACGATCGGCTATCGGCAGCACATATAATTATATGGCAGGTGCTTACCTGCGTTTATGGGATGCCTTTGATAGGTCAGATATGGCCGAAGCAAGGAAATGGCAGCTCCTTTCGGTCAGGGTAATCAACATCCTGAACAAATTTGGCGGTGGCGTACGTGCCGGGAAGGCGATCATGGGAATGATCGGGATCGATTGCGGGTCCTGCCGGCTACCGATTCGGAAAATGGCCCGTGAAGAACTGGATAATCTGAAGACTGATCTGGAGAAGGCAGACTTTTTTAAGCTTCTTGAAACCAATCAAACCTATATAAAAAGGGGAGTCCCACATGAGTTAAGGACTTCCCCCAACAAGTCAGAGCATCATTAACTCTAAACTTAAACCAAAACAAAGATGAGCAAGAATTTTTGTTTAAAAAAACCTGACGGGGGGAGACACTTCTGCCTCCGTCTGGACCGGAGAATCAGTTTGCTGCTGATTAGCCTGTTGTTAATCATTCCCATGGCGATGGCCCAGGGACAGGTTGTCTCCGGAACGGTTACCGATGATACCGGTGACCCCCTGCCCGGGGTGAATATCACCGTGAAGGGAACCGCCACCGGTACCATCACCGATCCCGACGGGAAATTTTCCCTGAGCGTTGAGCCCAATGCGGTACTGGTCTTCTCCTTTGTGGGGATGGAAACCCAGGAGATTACCTATACCGGACAGGCAAGCATTAATGTTACCATGGCTCCCCTGGCGGTCGGGCTGGATGAGCTGGTGGTCATTGGTTACGGTACCCAGTCGAGGCGAACCATTACCACGGCCATCACCAAGGTGGATGCCGACAAGCTGGAAGAAGTGCCGGTTACCTCGGTGGCCACAGCCCTCCAGGGCAAACTTTCAGGCGTACGCATATACCAGTCCTCCGGCGGGCAGCCGGGCGGGGATGCCACCATCCGCATCCGCGGCGGTTCTTCCATCAACAAGAGCAATGCCCCCCTGGTGATTATCGATGGTGTGGTACGCGACCTCGACGATATCAACCCGGCAGATATAGAGAATGTGCAGGTATTGAAAGATGCTTCCTCCACAGCGATTTATGGGGCGCGTGCCTCCAATGGGGTCGTCCTGGTGACTACCAAGCGAGGGAAACTCGGTAAGGCAGAGATCAATTTCAGCACCAATACCGGATATGCCACTCCATGGAAATACATGGATATGGTTGATGCTGAGGATTTTATATATCTGTCGCGTGAAGCAGCAAACCGTTCCCCCTTTCAGAAAGATCTGAATAAACCACTTTCCTGGGGTACCGGAAACGATGAAAATTCCCCCTGGAGCCTGCGATACCTTGGTGACGGGGAAGAAGTTCCGGATGGTTACAAATCCATGCCAGATCCGGTTGATCCATCCAAAACCCTTATTTTCCAGGATAATGATTTTCAGGATATCACCCTGAATCCCGGTCTGGAACAGAACTATAGCCTGTCCGCCAATGGAGGAACGGAGAAAATCAAATATGCTGCCAGCATAGGTTACTCGGATATTGAGGGTATGTCTGTAGGTACTTATTTCAACCGGTTTAACGGTCGGGCCAATGTAGATTTTCTCTTGAGGGAAAACCTAACCCTTACGACCCGGATGGATCATTCAACGTCCAAAACCAATAACTATGGGAACCAGAGAGACATTTTTGCCCGGAGCATCTGGCTGGCACCCACAGCAAGGGTTACCTTTGCCGATGGGACCTACGCTCCCGGAGAGAATACTACTTTTACCAACCCCCTGTTTTATAATGATGTAAGAAAAAGGGATATTTATCTCTACAGAACAGGTGTGGGCGCAAACCTAGCCTGGGACATCCTGCCGGGTCTGAAAGCAGAGGTCAGCGGGGATTATTTCATACGCAACCGTACCTTCGAGTCGTTTGAAAAAGCCAACTATTATCGTTCCAATCGCACAGCTGTTTTTGAATATTCCCAGACCAAGCAGTACCAGTTTGAAGGGGTGGTCACCTACGACAGGAGCTTCGCGGATGCCCACAATCTGAATATAGTGGCAGGTATTTCCCAGCTGTATATTGAAGATATGGATTCCAGGGCCGAAGCCGAAGGGGCCAGCACCGATCTGGTTCAGACCCTGAATGCAGCACCCCTGAAACTGGATGCCTCCTCCTACAGAACTTCCGAAGCCCTGGTAGGGATGTTCGGACGTATCACTTACGACTTCAAGAAGAAATACCTCCTGGGGGTATCCCTCCGGCGGGATGGTTCATCGCGTTTTGCCAGAGAGAACCGGTATGGGATTTTTCCGGGGGCTTCAGTAGGCTGGATCATTACCGAGGAGGATTTCATGCAAGGCTTGCCTGTATTGAATACCCTGAAGCTAAGGGCCAGTATGGGACAAACGGGGAACAATTTGGTAGGAAGGTATGCCTATGCCGGGGAGTACCAGGTGGGGAACAATTACTATGGTATGGCGGGGGTGTTGGCCACGGAGATGCCCAACAGGAGTCTTCGCTGGGAGACTACCACGCAGTGGGATGTAGGATTTGATCTGGGCTTGTTCCGGGGCGACCGCATCCGTGCGCTTTTTGACTATTACGAAAAAGTAACTACCGACCTGTTGTTCAATGTGCCCCTGCCCAACGAGTCGGGCTACAACAACATTGACCAGAATGTGGGGAAGGTGAAGTTCTGGGGATATGAGTTTGAGATTCAGGCTGATATTCTTAAGAAGGGGAAATTTTACTGGAGTGCCGATTTCAATATCGGTTACAACATGAACCGGGTACTCGAGCTTCCTGATAACGGGATCGATAAAAACAGGATTGGCGGCATCTATGATCCAAATACCATGAAAGGTGTGGGTGGTATTGCCGAGGGCGAGCGTATGTACAGTGTATTGGGCCAGGTAACAGACTTCATCATCGACAACTGGGAGCAGGCAAACAATGCCTATTTCGATGCCTCTGCTAGGGGCTGGAGTCCGCTTGACGGGCAGAAGGTAAAAGGAAGGAAAATCCCGGGAGACTGGGAATATGTGGACCAGAACGGCGACGGAGTGATCGATGAATACGACAAGGTGGTGCTTGGATACCTGGTACCGACCACCGTCGGAGGCTTCAGCACCCGTTTTGGATATGGGAACCTGGAGTTGCATGTGTTCATGGACTATGCCCTGGGCCACTCCATTGCCGATGCCACCTTGCGTCGCTCCTACGGGCTGGTTGTCGGAGGAAACTATACCCCTCTTGCAGACTTATTAACCGAGGCCTGGCGGGAAGAGGGGGATATTGCCTCCGGTAAGGCCACCATGCCACGGGTCGATATGCAGGACCAGAAACAGCAGAAAAACTATCAGCGAACTACCGACAAATCGGTTTACAAAGGAGATTACCTGGCCGTAAGGGAAGTCAGGCTGAGTTACAACGCCCCCAAAGCCTGGACAGATGCCTTACGACTGGGTTCGATGCGGTTCACCCTTTCCGGGCAGAACCTGCATTATTTCACCGCCTATCCGGGCTGGCAGACAGAATATTCATCTGATGCCAACTACAACGACAACACCTATCCCATCCCGAGAAAGATCATGCTGGGGATAAAGATTGGTTTCTAATTGAAAAAAAGCAGAAAAATGAAACGATACAGAATATTATTAGGACTGTTCCTTGCCCTGACCATTGCAGGCTGCGAGGATTTTCTGGACGCCGATCCCTACAGCCTGGTTACCTCCCAGAACATGTGGAGGAACGAGGCGGAGGCCATGGCAGGGATTGCCGGGATGTATTCCCAGTTCCGCTCCACTTTCAATGATTTTGATTTCCTAATCTACTTTGAGCTTAGGAGCGGGTTTTGGCAGACAGGCACATCAGGGGCTAACCAGTGGGATGATCTTTTTCTCAACACCCCCAATGCCAGTTCCACTCCATCCCTGGACTGGACCCCTTTCTATAAGACCATCAATGCAGCCAACCTGGGGATCAAGTATATACCCGGGATTGATTTCGGTAATGAGGATACCAAGGATAACCTGCTTGCCGATGCCTATTTTGTTCGGGCATTCTGCTACTTCCAGATGGCGCGTATCTGGGGAGATGTGCCGCTGGTGATCCTTCCTTATGAATCGGCCGATGATGAGAACCTTTACCCGACCAGGGATGATATGGAGGTGGTGATGGCACAGGTGAAGGAAGACATTGACATGGCCTACGATCATATGGTGGATTTGGGAGTTCGAAACCGTGTGATGGCCTCCAGAGCGGCCATCAACATGCTGAAGGCCGATGTTTACCTGTGGACGGCCAAACGGATGGGCGGTGGCAATGCTGATTTGCTGGAAGCAGAGGCAGCCGTTGACGAGGTACTTGCCGATCCCAACTACCAATTGTTGCCGAGCTACGAACAGGTGTTCCGGATAGAGCAGAACAGTGAGATCATTTTTTCGATCTATTTTGACATTCTGGAAGCCTCCAACCAGTATGGTATGCGATTTATGTTGCCACCGGGTGACATAGAGTCACAGTACTGGAACAACCCGGTTCCGGTTAGCAGCAATGCCCAGTGGCTGACCTATGTGGACGATTATGTGAACAATTACCTGCTGGCCACCCCGGGAGACACCCGCTCGGAAGTGGTAAACACCGACTTTCAGCCAGGAACGGTCCTTTACCGGTGGGTGAACAAGTATATTGGAGAATGGGTGAATGAGGCCCGCAACGATGTGACCGACACACGGATCTACCGTTTTGCAGAGGCCATCCTGTTCAAGGCCGAGATTCTGAATGCCCTGGGGAGCACGCCGGAGGCGATCATCGAATTGAACAAGATTGCCAAAAGGGCCTACGGGGTGGATGACTTTTATGCCAATACCCTTACCCAGGAAGAGGTGGACGATGCCATCCTGCATGAGCGCCTGATTGAGTTCGGGGCAGAGGGCAAATCCTGGTATGATATTATCCGTTTTGGAAAGGCGTTTGAAATGATACCCACACTGGTGGGTAGGGAGAATGAGTATGAGGGGAACATCCTGCTGCTGCCGGTATCCCCGAATACCATCACCAAGAATCCGAATATCGTTCAGACGCCCGGGTTTTAAGTTTGGGTGCAGACCAGCCGGTTTTGTGCCGGCTGGTCTTAACCAAATTAATTATTCAATATCAGGATGGAGAACGTTTTATAAAAAGTAATTACGAGAATTTACCGGATTTTATGCGCATGTTGGAGAAAATCATCATTCATGAGACTAAATGTAATATACCAGCAACACGTTTAGATAATTTTTATTGAGTAAAATATCAGCAATTCATTTGCAATGACATAATAAAATTAAATACACATTGACTGTCAACGATGTGCTGGTATTTTATGTAAACAGTGTACTAATATTTACAGGTTACAAAACAAAGGACATGAATTTTAAAAAAACAGGAATTTTTTCATTGCTTGCTGCCGGGAGCGTCAGCACCTGTACGGGCCCTGCCAATGAAAAGCAACCGGCAGAACGTTTCAATGTTCTTATTTTTACTGTCGACGACATGCGTGATTACGCGGGTTTCCTCAATGGATATGGCGGGGAAGTATACGCCCCCCATATGGACCGGTTGGCTGCCCAGGGAGTGGCTTTTACCAATGCCCATGTCACGGCTACGGTCTGCTGCCCGTCGAGGAATTCATTCCTCACAGGTTTGAGGCCCTCCACCTCAGGCCTCTACAACAACGGGCAATGGTGGAAAGCTGCACGTCCGGATATTGTTTCCATGCCCCAGTATTTCAAAAACAACGGGTACTATTCAGCCGGAGCAGGCAAGGTGTTTCATCATACACCGGGGAACAATCCCCCCTGCAGCTGGGATGAATTTCAGGACCAGGTATTTGATGACCCCTGGTACTTCCAGGACTGGTCCCCTGAGAAGTACTGGCTTGATTTCGGATACCGTGATCCTAAGGTTCCCATGCCTGATTGGAAACCCCTGAATGGAATCCCGAAGCTTGGGAACAATGACTGGGGTCCTATTCCCGGCAAGGAGGAAAAGGATTACGGCGACGTTCAGGTAGTGAATTATGCACAGGATTTCTTGGCCAGGGAACATGAAAAGCCCTTTTTTCTGGTGCTGGGCACTTACAGGCCCCATGTACCTCTGCATGTTCCGCAGAAATATTTTGACATGTATCCTCTCGACAGCATCGTCCTGCCCACCATCAAGGAGGATGACCTCGATGATATTCCCGAAGAGGGCAGGAAACTGGCAATGGACGGGAACAGTGCATTTGTGAAGATCAAGGAATACGGGAAATACAAAGAAGCATTACAGGCCTATCTGGCCAGTATCACCTTCGCCGATGCCCAGCTTGGAGCGGTACTCGATTTGCTTGAGAAAAGCAGGTATGCTGAAAACACCATTGTGGTCTTCTGGTCCGACCATGGTTGGCACCATGGAACGAAACAGCACTGGGCAAAGCAGACCCTCTGGGAGGAATGCACCCGTATCCCTTTCATCATAAAGGTCCCCGGGGAAGAATATACAGATAATATATGCACCCGACCGGTCGATATGGTCAATGTGTTTCCCACCCTGATCAGCCTCTGCGGATTGCCTTCCTTGGAAGGGCTGGATGGACACGATATGAGTCCATTACTTAAAGACCCCCAGGCAGCATGGGAATATCCCGCTATCACGGAGATAAAAGTGGGAAATGTCGCCGTGCGCAGCCAGAACTGGCGGTACATCCACTACCGCGATGGATCAGAGGAATTGTACGACAAGACAAAGGATCCCTTTGACTGGTACAACCTTGCCGGAGATGAAAAATATAAAGATGTTATTGAAGAACACAAGAAGTGGCTGCCCGATTCCTTTGCCAGCCCTGTTCCTTCGAAACAAAGTTTTTATTTTGATCCTGGCACATATACCTATATGGATCGTGTAACAGGAGCTTTTGTGGATGGAAGAAAATAGCCCGTTTGAAAAAACCAAAAAACCGGCCAATGAAAAAATATGCTTTATCAATTAAAACCAAAAACCAGAGGTGCCAATAAAGGATTCCATTACCTGACTGTCCTAACCTTGAAGTCAGGCTTATACCTTGTTCTGGTTCTCCTGATCATGAATTCATGTACCGGGAAAAGTCTTGTGGAAGTTGCCATACGGCAGTACCAGGTCCCGGTGCTGAAATACCGGCAGCACAATCCCGTTTTACAGCTGAAGCTGACCCTTCCCGCAGATGCTCCGGTGCAGAAGGTGACAGGATTCAGCATCAACACGGTGGGCACCGATGATTTGTCGGATGTAAAAGCAGTACGAATATTCTACATGGGCAAGGACTCAATGTGGGTCAAGTATGAAAAGGCCGCTGATCAGGCAGGTAGCATTGTCGACCCCGTTTATCCCGATGATTTTATCCCCGGCCCGGATCATTATGCCGACAGGAAGATCAAGAATGACTGGAATCCGGTGCAATTCGGTAATGACATGGCTCCTTCTTCTGCCCTCAACATTGCCGGTGAACAGGAACTTGTCCCCGGGGATAATTATTTCTGGGTAATGGTTGAACTTTCAAATGATGCCAACCTTCATCACAAGGTGGATGGAGCATGCACGGAGATCAGGTTTGCTGATGGAAGTGTTATCAAACCTGATTCGGAAAATACAGTAGTTCAGCGGATAGGGGTGGCCCTCCGCCAGCACCTGGATGACGATGTGCATACCTATCGGGTGCCTGGACTGGCTACCACCAATAACGGCACCCTGCTGGCAATTTACGATGTACGCCGCGACAGGTGGCCCGGGACATTCAATACGGATCTCCAGGGGAACATTGATATTGGCGTTAGCCGGAGCACCGACGGGGGAAATACCTGGGAGCCCATGAGAATTGCCCTGGATATGGGCGAATGGGGAGGGTTACCTCAGAAATACAACGGGGTAAGCGATGCCTGCATCCTGGTGGATGAAAACACCGGAGATATTCTGGTTGCAGGCCTGTGGATGTATGGGGTGCTGGACACTGCGGGTCGGTGGATAGAAGGACTGACCGAAGAAAGTGATGCATGGGAACACCAGTGGCGCAGAAAAGGATCACAGCCGGGTTTCGGAGTGAAACAGACCTGCCAGTTCATGGTGTCAAGAAGCACCGATGATGGCCAGACATGGGGAGAACCGGTGAACCTGACAAAAATGTGCAAGGAGGAGAAATGGTGGTTATGGGCCCCGGCTCCGGGCAGGGGAATTACCATGGATGATGGTACCCTGGTTTTCCCGACCCAGGGCAGGGATGAAAATGGCCGGGCATTCTCAAACATTACCTGGAGCAAGGATGGGGGACTTACCTGGAAAACAAGCAAACCTGCCTATTCCGGAACAAACGAGTGTGCCGTGGCTCAACTGTCTGATGGCTCCCTGATGCTCAATATGCGTTACAGGAATCCGGAACCCGGGAAAACGGGCCGGGCCATCGCAGTTACCCGGGACCTGGGAGAAAGCTGGCAGGAACACCCAACCTCACGGGCTGCACTTCCTGAACCTGTTTGCATGGGGTCCCTTTACAGACACTTCTATACCAGCGATGGCGTGGAAAAATCCATTCTTTTGTTCTCAAATCCCAATATCAGTGAGAATCCAAGGAGGAGAACCACCATCAAGGTGAGTTTTGATGAAGGAATGACCTGGCCTGAAGAATACTGGTTGCTGCTGGATGAAGGATTTAACCGCGGGTATTCCTGCCTGACTTCCATTGATGAGAATACCATCGGGATCATTTATGAAGGGAGCACCGCAGATATGACTTTTGAAAGTATTCCGCTGAGTGAGCTCATCAATAAGTAGAATTTTGGAATAACCAAGAAATATTAGCCAGTTAATCTGATTTATAATGAAAGCTAGGACGATCATATTACTTGGGCTGACCACTTTGTTAATAATATCGTGTCATTCTGGCAAACATCTTTTTATACTTTCCGGACAATCAAATATGAATCAGTTAAATCCGGAAGAGTCATTTACTCCTGCTGTGGAAAATGCATTCGGGAAAGATAATGTGATTGTTGTTAAATATACGATGGGAGGTCAACCAATCAGGCGCTGGTATAAAGACTGGAAGTCCCTGGAAGGAGATGAACCAAAGGCTCAGCCTGATTTATACGATTCCCTGATGAATAGAGTAAATACCGCGATTGAAAAGGAGAAGATTGCAACCGTAATCTTTATTTGGATGCAGGGTGAACGAGACGCCACGGAAGGTTTTGGGGAAGTATATGAAAAAAGTCTGATAGGGCTTTATAATCAGCTTAGCAACGATATGAAAAGAAATGACATAAACTTCATTATTGGAAGGTTAAGTGATTTCGATATGCGGAATGAAAAAAAAATGCATTGGACAATGATACGGGAAATTCAGGTTAAGGTTGCTGAGTCTGATCCCCGATTCGGGTGGATAAACACGGACGATCTTAATGATGGTTATAACAGGCAGGGAAAAGAAATAAAGAATGATCTGCATATGTCGGCAGAAGGATACAGAATTATGGGACAACGTTTTGCGGACAAATCAATTGAACTTATTCATGCCAATATGAAATAACCAGGCCTGACAGGGTTCAGGCTAACAATTCGTGAAAAACTTCAATGGACCGAAGGATCCTTTCTCATTTTATAACTGGTAAGCAGGAAAGGGAAACGGATATCCCTGTTTGGTTGCCGGAAAAAACAAGATCGGATCCCGGATCCAACCCGGCCGGGTGGCCGGAACGCTGAAGCCTGAGAATTACCTGAATTGCAAAAAGACCATAATCATGAAACGACCGATAAAAAAATACTGTGCTCTGATTGCTTCGGTTTTTCTATCCTTTTCCTTAATGGCACAGGGTACAGGGGATGTAAAGGATGTTGTCACCATAGATGTTGTCCCGGAGAACAGTATTTATCAAAGGATCTATCAACCATTCATTGCCCAGTGGGAAGAGGATTATTATGTGGTTTCATACGGACTTCAGCTCAGGGGCAAAACCGACATGGCCGATATCATGTGTTCAATAAGCAGGGATGGGGGCAAGACCTGGTCACCCCCCAGCATGATCTTCGATCACAGAATTCCGAATGGCAGTCAGCAGTATGCTTACGCCAATCCCGTGCTCTTTATCCCTGAAGGACAGCGGGTAATCTGGTATTTTGGGATGCGCTGTCCGGTTCATTACAGTGACAGTGAAGACAGTGAATTATGTGCGGCCTCTTCCTCTGACGGGGGTGTTACATGGCAGCAGGTAGAGCTAAGGATGCATTTTCATTCCCCTTTGATTACCAATGCTGGGATTGTACCTGTCAAGGAAGATGGAATTACCAGGTATCTGCTTCCGGTTCATCGCAATACTCTGAGACACGATCCTAAAGGAGACAGGGAACAATTTATCCTGGAAAGCAAAAACCTTCTGGACTGGGATCTTGCAGCCTATATTCCCAGGCCTGAGCATGTTTGGCTCCACGAGGGCAATATGGCAGAGGGTGATCATCAAGGTGAACTGAAAATCGTACATCGTACTGCAAAATATTCAAATTCCGGAACCCTGGAGCCTCCCAGGGCATGGTCCTCTGTGAGCAAAGACAACGGCAAGACATGGTCCATGGCTGAAGAAGAACCGGATCTCTGGAATACCGCCTCCAAGGGATTCTTCGGGAAAGACTCCTACGGGAGGCATATTTATGTATACAACGATGATGAAAGGCAGATAAGAAAAGGACTCTACTATGTGGTGAAGGAGCCGGGGAAGGAATGGTCCAAACCTAAGCTCTTTTACTGGGACAACAACCGAAACAGCTATCCTACCCTTATTGAAAAAGAGCCGGGAGTATTCCTCTGTGTCTGGGATAGCTCTGATGATCCGGATCAGAAAAGAACAGCAATCAGATTTGGGATACTTGACCTGAATCAATAAACAGAATAAAAAATGTTAGCAAGAGACTTTCCTCTGCCTGCTTTTCTGGTCATAATCCTCTTTCTTCCCGGATGCAACAAGGGAAATCAGCAAGCCGACAGCCAGATACCGGTTATCAGATGGACTGCTCTGTCGGATGAGATGGATTCGAGGCTTGATCTGCTTGAAAACACGGAAACCTATACCCTGTATACCGGCACGCCTGAAACAGGGACTTTTTCGCATCATTCCCATATATGTTATTACAGGGAGGTGTTTTTTGCCACATGGGACAACCAGGTGAATGATGAGAATGCATCTGGCCAGTGCAGGTTGTTCAGACGATCAACAGATCAGGGCAGGACCTGGTCAGATACCAGGGAGCTTTTCCCTCCGTTAGATAAAAGGGCCCCTGCCTCTGAAGCATTTATAGGTGCCAGGTTCATGACATCCAACGGATTTGCAGTGCTGGATGATACTCTCTATACTGTGACAGATGTGGCTGAGTGGTCGGGACCGGATGTGGAAGGGGAAAAACGTGTGCCGGTGGGACGTCTGTGCCGGACCGTGGATGTGGACGGGAACCTGGGAGAACCATTCTGGTTAGCTGAAGCAGCTCCCGAATCAATGGATGGATTCCCTTCCTTCCTGGTGGGGCCCCCATCACTCGTGGAGAAATTGAATGCACATTTTTTACAGCCAGGGAATGAGCTTCAACTTGATTTTTTCACTCAAAAACCTCTCTCAGACGACAACCACCGTCTCACCGAACCGGTTCCTTCTTACAGGCTTGCAGACGGGACATGGATCAGATTATACCGGGATATGGGGCACCAGGATGCGCAGACCCAGAAAGAGAAAGAAGACAGCAAAAGCCGGAGGAACTATGCATCATTCAGTGATGACAATGGGTTGACCTGGACGGTGCCTGCAAGAACAGGTATCCCGGATGCCTGCGCCAGGAGCAATGCCGGAAAGTTGCCCGATGGTCAGGTATATGTGATCAACAATATAATACCTATGAATCCCGGCGGACTGGGGGGGCGCTCCATGCTTGCCATATCCCTTTCAAAGGATGGGCTGGAGTTTGACAGGGCGGCCATTATCCGTTTTATACCTCCTCCATTGCGGTTTAAGGGACTTGAAAAAACAGCCGGGTTTCAGTATCCGCATTCAGTAGTGGTTGACAATAATCTCTGGGTCATCTATTCCGTGAACAAGGAAGATGTGCAGATCACAAAAATACCCCTGGAAGAACTCTATAATATGAAATAAGTCACATTGGTATTCCTGGAAAAATGAAAAGCGATATGAGAAAAATTAAGAATGTAGGTCTCAACTGGGTTAAGCAGCTGGCCGGTATGTCAATTCTGCCCCTGTTATTGCAGGGCTGTGGAACTGAAAAAGAAAAGCCCAATTTTATCTTTTTTCTTGTAGATGATCTTGGGTACAGTGACGTAGGGTGTTTCGGCAGTGAATATTACGAAACACCTAATATTGACAGGGTGGCACAGGAAGGGATGAAATTCACCAGCGCCTATGCCGGCAGCACAATCAGCTCTCCAACCAGGGCGAGCATTCTGACAGGGAAATATGCCGGACGCCTGCACATCACCGCGCCCATTCCCATCATATCATACATGCGCCAGGCAACGGAGGGGAATATTACCCGGCTGAAAGACCCTGACTATTGCATGAACCTTCCCCTGGAAGAGGTAACCATTGCCGAAGCCCTCAAGCCTGCTGGATATACCACCGCTTCCATCGGGAAATGGCATGTGTGTGATGACCCGGAATACTTCCCAGAATACCAGGGATTTGACCTGAATATAGCGGGGGACGGACATGGTGCAACAAAGAATTATTTCTACCCCTATTACAATAGGTGGAGAATGACTGCAGGAGAGCCATGGCAGGAGTGGAACACCCTGCCCGATGGAGTTCCGGGTGAATACCTCACAGACCGCCTCACCACGGAGGCTCTCAGTTTTATTGAAGAGAATAAGGAGCGGCCGTTTTTTCTGTATCTTTCCCATTATGCCGTGCACACCCCGATACAGGCGAAAGACAGCCTGATCAGAAAATATCAGGGAAAGCCAGCCGATACCCTGAGAGGGCATATCCATCCTGAGTATGCTGCCATGATCGAA
>Ga0190334_1000440_pt1 | contig 21369 bp, 25 predicted proteins | sample 48720478_MG_FD_161270 | JGI IMG/M metagenome (GOLD analysis project Ga0190334, IMG submission 161270) | Hydrothermal vent sediment bacterial communities from Southern Trench, Guaymas Basin, Mexico - 4872-04-7-8_MG | ecosystem: Environmental > Aquatic > Marine > Hydrothermal vents > Sediment ...
ATTTTTGAGTTGATCAATCTCCTTTAAGTATTTTCTGCAAAGCTTAATTAACTCTTTGTCTCTTGAAAGTGCCATTGCTTTCTCAAAAAAAGAGATAGCTGCTGTTGGATCCTTTTCTTTTCTGTATAGGAATAATCCTAAGTTAAAATTAAAGATAGGATTTTCAGGCATTATTTTCACAGCTTTCAGATAATCTTTCCTTGCCTTTTCTTTCTCATTAAGCACAGAATAAATCTGTCCTCTTAGATTATATCCTATTGCAAATGATGGATTAACTTTAAGTGCATGTGTTATATAATCAAGAGCTTCTTTGTATTTTCTCTCGGTAAATTTTATTAATGCTAAGTTGTAGTATCCATTTTCTCTGGTCGGATAATCAGGATTGTCTATCACTTTTTTAAACATCATCTCAGCTTTTTCATTCATACCCATCTCTTTGTACGCAATGCCAAGGTAATTATATGATTCTGCGTAAGATGGATTTATTTTTAGTGCTTTTTCGAAAAAATGGGCTGCTTTTCTAAAATTTCTTTTGTAAATCTCAATTACTCCGAGACTATGGTAAGCAAGATAGAAATTTTGATCTTTTTTAATAACCTGTTTTAAAAGAATTTCAGCTCTTTCAAGATTGCCATTATTTAAGTATAAAGTTGCTTCATTGTATTTTTTTATTGTTGGGTCAATTTTAACTTTGTGTCCTCCACAACTTATCACAGATAGGACAAGTGGTATTGTAATTAAAACGAGCAAAATGTTTTTTTTCACTTGACTCCTCCTTTTACTTTGTACACTCTTATTTTCTTTGAGAGCCCTTTCAATTTTTTCTCTCCCAAAGAGTCAAACTTAAATTTATTTTTTGTCTTCTCATAAATGGTAGAGCTTACCACAATTTCGTTCTCTTTGGCAACAAACTCTTCCAATCTTGATGCTATGTTTACAGTAACTCCAACAGAGCTGAAGTCCACTCTTCTCATTGAGCCAAAATTACCTGAAATTACAGGACCTGCGTTGATACCAATTCTTACTTTAATGTTTGGTAAAATTCCATTTTTGTTTAACTCTTTGATTTTATCTAAAATTTTAAGGGCTGCATCTACACTCTTTTTTTCGGGGTTTTTTATTTTAAAAGGAATTCCAAAAACAGCCATAATTGCATCTCCTATGTATTTGTCAAGAGTTCCTTCGTATTTAAAAATTATGTCTGTTATTTCCCCGAAAAATGTATTTAAAAGTTTCCCGACTTCAAAAGGGTCTAAACTTTCTGTTAAAGATGTGAATTTTACGATGTCCAAGAACATAACAGCAGCATATCCTTTTGTGAATTTAAAAAGGTCTTCCAATTTTTCACTTTCAAGAATTTTATTAACAACTGCTGGTGAGTGGTACCTTTGAAGCCTTAATCTCAATGATTTTTCCTCTTCCAATTTTTTTCTTAAATAAAACTGCTGAATGGCTGATGACATATAATTCGCAATTACCGAACTGAAGTCAAGTTCGTCTTCGTTGAATGATTTTCTATTTATTATTCTATCCATGTAAATAACACCAAAAATATTTTTTTCATGAAACATAGGAACGGCAATGGCGGATTTTATCCCGAGTACTAATATACTTTCAGAGCTTGAAAATCTATCATCACTTGTTGTATCTATTGACAAAATTGAAACTTGATCTTTGACAGCTTTATCCAAAATTGAGCTACTTACACTATCTTCTTCAAGGTTTGTAAGTCCTTTTTTATGTTTTAACTCAATATCACCATTCTCTTTTAAAAATATGAATACTCTGTCAGGTTTAAGGTGATCTAAAATAAAATCAGAGGTAATATCTAAAATTGAGGGTAAACTTGTACATTCTAAAAGTTTTTTAGCATATTGTATTAAAGTTTGAAGAACTGATTGCTTTGCTTTTGGCTTTTCCCAATAATTTTCTAACTCTTTAATATCTTTGACTATTGTAAAGGAAGCAACCTTTCTATCATCTTCTTTTTTTATACCTTCTTCTTTTGAAATATACTTTAATTCATATGGACCAATTATTATTATATCTCTATTCTCAAGGTGTTTTTTTTCTGTTATTATTCCATTTACAAAAGTCCCATTTTTACTTCCAAGATCTCTTAAAAAATATCCTCCCTCTTTGTCTTTTTCAAGCTCACAGTGGAACCTTGAAACCGTTAGTGTATCATCCTTTAAAATTATGTCATTTAAAGATGCCCTCCCTAATCTATAGATATTTTTTGTTAGTGGATACTCCTTTGTATTTTTTGAATCAGAGATTATTATTTTATATTCCATTCTTTTTTGAGTGTCCTGCTCATTAATCTTTTTAGAGCTTCTTTTACTGGAACATTTTCATATATAACTTTGTAAATGCTTTCTGTTATAGGCATTTCAACATTAAACTTTGAAGCAAGTTTAAGAGCTGTTTTTACTGTTGTTAGCCCTTCAACTACGAATTTTGAATCTTTTAAAATTTCCTCTATTTTTTCACCTCTTCCTACTCTAAACCCAAATGTTCTATTTCTTGAAAGTGGACCAAAACAGGTTAACATAAGATCCCCAATTCCGGAAAGACCCAGAAATGTTTGCTCTTTGGCTCCCAGTTTTATACCTAATCTAATGATTTCTATGTTTCCTCTTGTGATAAGTGAGGCGATTGAATTATAACCCAAGCCCATTCCTGCTGCTATTCCAGAGGCTATTGCTATTACATTTTTCAAGGCACCTCCTAATTCAACGCCGTGTACATCATCTGTTATGTATAGTCTTAAAATTTCAGAGGAAAATTTTCTCTGAATTTCCTTTGCAATTTTCTCTTTTTGTGAAGCAACAACCACAGCAGTTGGAAAATTTTGAGCTAACTCTTTTGCGAAACTTGGTCCAGAAATTATGGATATATTTTCTGAAACAGGTTTTGGGAAAATTTCTTTCATCAGGTCAGATAAAAAGTTTATGTTTATTTCATCAAGTCCCTTGGTTAGAGAGACTATATATTGACTCTTTAAATAAGGAGCTATTTTTTTATACATATTGGGGCAAAATTTTGAAGGGATGGCAAGAATAAGAATTTCCGCGTTTTTCACTGCATCTTCAAGGTTTGTTGTTGCCTGGAGGTTTTCCGAAAGTTTGGTTTCTGGAAGATAAGTGCTATTAAGTCTATTATTATTTATGTCATCTGTAACACCCTTTTCGAGTGCCCAGATTTTTACCCTTAGTCCTTTAACAGATGCAAGATAGTTTGCAAAAGAAGTCCCCCATGAGCCTGCCCCTATAACGCTTATATTCATTTTCTAAATAACCTCCTCTCTTCTCCTCTTACCAATCTTTTGATATTTTCTTTGTGTTTTATAAAGATGAGAGTTACGATTATGAGTACAGGGAGAATAAAAGCTGTTTTATAAAAGTAAAAATGAGCAATTATAAGGAAAAGAGAGGCTGTTAAAGAGGAGATTGATGCAATTTTTGAAATAAGTATTACCACTAAAAAAACAGAGATAAAAACAAGGAGAATTCTCCAATCTATTGCCATAATACCACCGACCGTTGTTGCAACTCCTTTACCACCTTTAAACAATAGAAAAACTGAGAACATATGTCCCAAAACAGCTGCGAGCCATATAAAAAAAAGATAGTTTGAAATACCAAAGTAATGCTTTGCTATTATAACAGGGACAAATGCTTTTGAAATATCAAGAACGGCAGTGATTATTCCGTAAATCAAGCCAGCTTCTCTCATTACATTGCTTCCTCCCGGATTCCCGCTCCCCTTTTTTCTTATGTCCTCCCCAGTTCTTAGATAATAAATTATAAAAGCAAAAGGAATAGAACCCGACAAATATGCTATAAGTAAGAAAACATAAAAGTTCATCTATCTCTCCAAATTGTAACTATGAATTACAGTGTATATAGGCCCTTCCGGGGTCAATTTGCTTTTGTATAAAATAAGGGTTTTGATTTCAAATTCTCCGAAGAATTGATTTTGATTTTTTTCAATAGCTTTTTTCAATCCGCTTATTCCATTGGTATTTTTTACTCTTCCAAGTGTTAGGTGAGGTTTAAATTCTCTGTACTCCTCTGGGAAACCTATTTTTTGAAAAGCTGGTATTAAGACTTTGTGTATCCTTTCCAACTCTTCAAAATACTCAATTCCTGCCCAAACAACCCGCGGATTTTTGGGTAAAGGGGGGAATGTATTAATCCCACTTACTTTTACCTTAAATTTATTAAAATTTTTCAAATGCTCTTTTATTACTCTGTCTATGTTCTCAACTTCATCTTCAGTGATTTCTCCGAAAAATTTTATAGTAAAGTGCATATTTTCAGGTTTAACCCATCTCACATTTCCCCCGGATCTCTTTAGCCTTTTTATAGAATTTACCGCATTTTCTTTTACTTCATCACTAATATCAAATGCTAAAAATACCCTCATATCTGATTATATATTATATCATTGTTAAAAAAAATACAAAAAAATAAAAAAAGCTGAGCAGCAGAAATTGTTAGTTGATATTGATTAAAAATAGGGAGATAAACTGGAGTACGGTTTTTGTTAAAATCTTTTAGAAGAGAAAGGAATCTTGACATTGGGTATAAAAAGGATTAATATTTATTTACTATGAAAATTGGAATAAGTGAAATAATGATTATTGTTGTGGGAATTGCTTTTATTGTTTTAATAGCTTCATTGTTGCCTCTTATTTATTCATTAACAAGGACATCAAAGGAGCTTGAAGAAACAGTGAAAGATGCTCGTGATACTCTTGAGAAAATTGATACAACTGTGGATAAATTAAACAAAGAGCTTGATGAGATAGATGAGGTAATTTTAAGTCTATTAAAAACATTGAATAGTGCATCAAAAGCTTTAAATACTGTTAATAAAAAAATATTAGCTCCGTCTTTGGGAATTATGAGCTTTTTACCAGCTATTAAATTTGGCTGGGATTTTGTATCAAAAAGAAAAAAACATAAAAATAAAAAGGAGGTGTAAAATGGCTGAAAGAAATGGAGGAAGTGGATTATTTGAAATTACTTTTTCATTTTTAACAGGAGCTCTTGTAGGAGCAGGATTGGCTTTGCTTTTTGCTCCTATGTCAGGAAGAGAAACAAGAGAACTTCTTGGTGAGAAATATGGAGAAGCTAGAGAATTTGTTGGGGATAAGGTTGAAGAGGCAAAGAAAGAACTTTCAAAGTTGGAAGAAAAAATAAATCAGTTAAAAGAGAAAATTAAATCTGCAAAAATATCTGAAGAAGAAAACGAGGAAACTTAATTTTAATATTTTTCAGGAAAGGAGGAAATCATGGAAATAGTTGATATATTTGGAAGGGAGATTTTAGATTCAAGAGGAAATCCAACTGTTGAAGTTGAAGTTGTTCTTGAGGATGGTACGATTGGGAGGGCTGCTGTTCCTTCAGGTGCTTCCACAGGTATTCATGAAGCGTTGGAACTAAGAGATGGAGATAAGGGTAGATACAAAGGTAAGGGAGTGCTAAAGGCAGTCGAAAATGTTAATGAAATAATCGCGGAAGAGTTAATAGGAGAATCAGCTTTTGACCAAAGAGAGATTGATTTTTTAATGCTTGAAATAGATGGAACAGAAAACAAAGAGAAACTCGGTGCTAATGCTATTTTAGGAGTTTCAATGGCGGTTGCAAGAGCTGCTGCAAACTTTTTAGGAGTACCTCTTTACAGATATTTGGGAGGAGTGAATGCAAATCTTTTGCCCACTCCTATGATGAATATTATAAATGGTGGAGCTCATGCTGATAATAGTGTTGATTTACAGGAATTCATGCTTGTTCCGGCTGGTGCCGAGACTTTTGCGGACGCTTTAAGAATGGGCTCAGAAGTTTTTCATACATTAAGGTCAATTTTAAAGGGGAAAGGATATAGTACTGCTGTTGGAGATGAAGGTGGTTTTGCTCCAAATTTAAAATCAAACGAAGAAGCACTTGAGCTTATTGTGGAAGCAATTGAGAAAGCTGACTATAAGCCAGGAGAGGATGCTTATATTGCCCTTGATCCTGCCTCCTCTGAATTTTTTGAAGATGGAAAGTATATTTTCAAATGGTCTACAAAAGAGGAGATGAATGCAGAACAATTGGTGAAAATTTATGAAAAATGGGTAAATACTTATCCTATAATTTCAATAGAAGATGGCCTTGCTGAAGATGATTGGGAAGGATGGAAAATTATAACATCAGCACTTGGGAATAAGATACAGCTTGTAGGAGATGATATTTTTGTAACGAATCTTTCAAGATTAAAAAGAGGTGTTGAAGAGGGGATTGGTAATTCTATTCTTATTAAACTTAATCAAATCGGGACTGTTACTGAGACCATTGATGTTATTGAGTATGCAAGAAAGAATGGTTATAGTGCTGTTGTATCCCACAGGTCAGGTGAAACAGAGGATACTTTTATTGCGGATTTTACAGTTGCAATGGGGACAGGGATGATTAAAACAGGTTCTTTGAGCAGATCCGAGAGAATCGCAAAATATAATCAGCTTTTGAGGATAGAAGAGGAATTAGGATTCGGGGCTGTTTTTGCAGGCCTTTCTACTTTTAAGCTAGAGGGTAAGTAAAAAATAGAAAGAGAACTTATTTATATAAAGAATTTTTCTGTAGGTAAAGGTAACAAGTTATTTCTAGAGGATATTTCTTTTAAATTAAGAGAAAAAGAGGTTGTTGCAATTATAGGGGAGTCTGGGTCAGGAAAGACTCTTTTGGCAAGGGCTATTTTGAATTTTTTCCCCGAAGGTTTTAAAAGAACTAAAGGAAATATTCTATACAAGGGGAAATCAGTTTTTGAGATGGACAAAGATAGCCTTTTGGAGATTAGGGGAAAGAGAATGTATTATCTTAATCAAGACCCTTTTGTATCTTTTGATCCCACTTATAAGATCAGATTTCAGTTAAAAGAGTATTTAAAATCAAAAGGCATAGAGTATAAAGAAGACCAGGTAATAAATGTTCTAAAAAAGTTAGGCTTTGGAGATCCAAAAAAGATTTTGAACCTTTATCCTTTTGAGCTTTCTGGAGGTATGCTTCAGAGAGTTTCAATAGCAAGGGCTCTTCTTATTAAGAGTGAAGTTTTAATAGCAGATGAAATTACTACAGCGCTTGATGAGAAACTTCAGAAAGATTTAATCAGACTTATTGAGGAAATAATTACTTCTGAAAATTTATCAGTTATTCTTATTACTCACAACCTACCTCTTTTAAATTTCTTAAATTATTCGAATGTAATTGTACTTTATGGTGGAGAGTTGATTGAAGAAAACCGTGATATTTTAAAAAATCCATTGCATCCCTACACAAGTTCATTATTAAATTCTGATCCAGAGCTCTGGCAAAAAAAAGGCAAAATCACTTATATTAAGGGTTTTTTGCCTCTCTCAAGGGATGAATTACGAGGATGTGTCTTTTACAATAGATGCGAACTTGCTACTCCAGAATGTCAGGAAAAAAAGCCTCCTTTAATAAATATTATTAATAAAGGAAGAGTTAAATGTTTTAGCTATTTGGAAAATGATAGTGTAAAATAGCTTCTCCTATTGGCTCATTCAAAAGCTCTGAAACAACTTTACACTTAACTCTGAAGAGAAAAAATATATCTCTTTTGCAGTCTGAAAGTGTTTCAAAATTACCCTGACCTTTGCTTATTATCATATCGCTGGAGTAAAATAAGTCTCTGAATTTACTACTTGTTAAGTTTATATCAAGTCCAGATAAAGTATGTCCTGGTTTTACTATTTCTGCGTATTTATCAATTCCTGACATAATTGCATCTTCATAAGTTGAATCATTAATTATGGGAGATTCTCTTACTGTGTAAATGAGATTTTTTCTTCTATCTTTTAATTCTTTTAAAAGAAATGTATCAAATACTGTTTCTCCCGCATTGTCTCCGATAAATAGAATTGTATTTGAAGTGTTGAGCTTTTCTTTAAATATTTTATAATCCTTTAAGTTAAAATCCTCTGTATTAAGATTCTCCAATTCCTTTTCGAAATCAAAACTCTCACTTGCTCCGAAATCAATTATATTTCCAAGAATTGAAAGTTCTATTGCTGTTAAAAGTTTATCAGATGAATTATCGATTATTTTTTGCATAAGGGATTTTTTGCTTTTAACAAGATTAATGCTTTCTTTTTTTATTTTTTTGTAGGGATCCTCTATCCCTGATTTTTCAATAATATAATCATAAAGTATCTGTCCAGCATGAGGAGGGGTTAAATTAAAATCAATGTCTTTAAGATGATACCCGAATCCATAAATCAATTCTTTTATCTTATCAATATCATTTCCGTAAATAAATTTACCTGTCCTTATAAGTTGATTAAAAAGACAGGGAATGCATTCGAGCTGTATTTTCAAATTATTGCTTTGGTGCGAGGTACTCTTTTACAGCTGCTTCCGCTTCTTTTGTTTTTGTGAGATATGTTTCTATATTTAAATTTTCCACTAACTTTCTTCTTGATTCCTCTCCCATCCTTCTTGCTACAAAAACTTTGCAATCATTTAAAAAGTTTACAATTAGATTCGGATCATCATGATGCTGCCCCTTTGAATAGGGATTTACTCTTTTTTCCAAAAAATTTCCATTATCATCATAAATATAGTAGAAAGGTGAGATCCCAAAGTGTCCCACCCAGATGGATTTTTCATCTTTTCCAACTCCTACTGCGATGTACTTTCTGTCGCTCATTTATTAAACCTCCTTAATCTTTTTTCTCCTCTCGATTATCTTGATTATCAAGCTGTTTTAGGTATTCCATTGCCTGTTTGGCAAAAACAAAATCAATAACCTCTACATCAACCTTTTTAACCCCTTCAACTTTTAAAATAGCCTGTTTAATCATCAAGGCAAGCTGAATTCCTATAGGGCATAAAAATGCTGTAGGCCTGAAGATAAGTGAAACTTCTCCTGTTTCATCATCAGCCTGAAGGTTTTGAACCAATCTCAGGGTTATAACATCCTGTCTTATCTCAGGATCATAAACTGTTTTTAATTTCTCAATAATTCTATCCTTTAAACTCATTTTACTTCCTCTAATATTTTTTTAAATATTGATTCAAAATTTTCAGTTAATTCAGGACACCCTTCAAGAGCAAATTTCCCGCTGACCAGGGAGTCAATTATGCACCTTGAAAAGGGAATACTTCCCAAGAAAGGTACACCTTTCTTTTCTGCATATTTTTTAACTGCTTGAGCATTTTTATCATTTAAAGATGCTTTATTTAAAACAAGACCGACGGGTACTCTGAAGTGAAATGCAGTATCAACAGCTCTTTCCATATCATGAATTGCGGAAAAAGTAGGTTCTGAAACAACAACTGCATAACTTGCCCCAGAAAGAGATGATGTCACCGGGCACCCTATCCCCGGTGGTCCGTCAACAATGATGTATGGTATATTTGCATCATCAGCTATTAGATGGGCTTGATGCTTAACCATTGTAACAAGATTTCCTGAATTTTCAGCTCCAGGATAAAGCTTTGCATGAACCATCTTGCCGGAGTTTGTATCGGAAATATACCACTCTCCGACAGTTTGCGGAATCATATCTATTGCCGAATCAACGGGACAGACAATTTTACAGAGCCCGCATCCATCGCACCTGAAAGGATTAACCACATAATTATCATCGATAATATCTATTGCATCAAATCTGCAATACTGCTTACAGAGATCACAGGATATGCAGGATTCCGTATTTATTTCCGCTATGGATTTTCCGGTGAAATATTCTTTCCTTTTTATTTGTGGCTTTAACAAAAGATGCATATCCGCAGCATCAACATCAGCATCAGCAATTACAAAATTATAATTATTTCTATACATCCACCAGACGAAAGAGGAGGTTACAGTGGTTTTACCCGTTCCACCTTTACCGCTTATGAGTACTATCTCTTTTGCTCTCATTTCATCCTCCTTTTTATCTCCTCATAGAGCTGGCGAAGACTCTCTTCAAATCTTTCAAAAGGAAGCTCACCCCTTGAGTAAGATTTTGCGATTTCCTCTTCAAAAGGCAAACGATAAAGTATGTCTATGTTTTCTTTTTTAGCATAATCTTCAAGAAGATGATTATTAGGATTATACTTATTTTCTATTATTGCAAATGGTTTTTTCATCTCTCTTGTTATCTCAACTGCAAGTGAAAGATCATAAATACCGAAAGGTGTTGGTTCGCTGACTAAAAGAACAAAATCCGCAAAACCCAAACTTTCGACAACAGGGCAGGAAGTTCCCGGAGGTGCGTCTATTATTACATTCTCATCTTTTTCATCAATTTCTCTGAGCAATGATGATATCAAAGGGACAGGAGTGGGCTCTCCGAGGTTCAGAATACCTTCCATGAATTTTACTTCACCTGCTTTTCCCTTTCTTATAACTCCCTTTTTTTTAGGGACTTCCACTAAGGCTCCCTTTACAGGACATACATAGGCACATATTCCACATGAATGGCACAATTCTGAGAAGAACAGCCATTTTTTCGTGGGTTTAAGAATTACAAGGGCTTTGTACGGGCATTCGTCTGCACATATTCCACAAAATGTACATTTTTCATCTATTATTTTAGGAACTAATTCTGAGAAATCCTTTTCCTCCTCAATCTCAGGTTTTAGGAATATATGTCCGTTTGGCTCCTCCACATCAGCGTCAACATAAGTTGAAGGCCTTATTGCGTGCGCGAACAGAGTGGCAAAAGTTGTTTTGCCGGTACCTCCTTTTCCTGATGCTATTACAATTTTCATATCATTCTCCTTTTACTCATCATGATGGTGGTGACGAGGGAATATCTTTTCAGCTTCTTCATGAGATACAGGTTTTTTTATCTCTTCAAGCTCTCCCTTTAGGCAAGCTTCCACAGCCTCTTTAATTGTCATGTCATCTTTTGCCTTATAAGTTTTTACTTTACCTTCACTTAGAACCTGAAAAGCATTGGGACCATAATTTCCAGAAATTGCTACCGGACAATTGTTGTTAATTGCAAGCTGAGCGACTGAAATTCCAACTGAAGATTGACCATTTTTGTAAGGATTTCCCTTTGCTTCAAAATTTTTTGTCTCAGTATCATAGATTATATAATAATCACATCTCCCAAACTTTGGATCAACCATTGATTCAAGGTTTTCCCCCGTTGATGTAATAAATATTTTCATCTTATCCTCCTTTAAAGGATTTTAATTTTTCGGACTATAATATCACTTTAATGATAGCTATGTCAATAGAATTTTATGAGAAAAAAGTGAAGATGTTTATAAAAGTTAAATGAGTATAGACAATCTTATATCTATGGTTTAAAATATTATAAATGGAGAAAATAAACGTTTTAATAACAGCTGCATCAAGAAAGGTGGCTCTTGTCAAAGGTTTTATGGAACTTAGAAATCGTTTTAAATATGCGGGTAGCGTAATAGCTGTGGATTGTGAGCCTCTTTCTCCAGCCCTTCATTTTGCCGATAAATTTTATCTTGTTCCTCTTATAGAAGATAGTCCCTATTTTTCAGTCATTGATGAAATTGTTGAGAGAGAAAATATAAAACTTATTGTCCCGACAATGGATCTTGAATTACCACTATGGGGAAAAAGGATAAGAGAGTATGGAAAAAAAGGGATAATTATTGCATGCTCGGAGGAAAAGACAGCGGAAGTATCAAATGATAAGATAAAAACTTATAAATTTTTTAAATCCATTTCCTTAATGACCCCGAGAACCTTTACAAAAGAAGAGTTATTAAAAGAAAAAAATCTTATCTTTCCTCTTTTTATTAAACCAAGATATGGAAGAGGAAGCATAAATTGTTATAAACTTGAAGATAAAGAAGGGCTTTTATTTTATATAAGTAAAATCAAAGATCCTATTGTTCAGGAGTATATAAGAGGGCAGGAATTTACGGTGGATCTTATTTCTGATTTTGATAGTAATGTTTTAAGTGTTGTCCCGAGAAAAAGGCTTACTGTTAGAGCAGGTATTTCAGACAGAGGGCAAACTTTTTATAATGAAAAAATAATAAATGGTGCTATAAAAATTGCAAAAGGACTTAATATCAGAGGACCGGCTAATATTCAAGGGTTTTTAAAAGATAGTGGAGAAATTTTTTTTACCGAGATAAATCCCCGCTTTTCTGGAGGTATTCAGCTTACAAAAGCAGCAGGGGTGAATTTTATGGAGATACTTTTAAGACTTGTAGCGGGTGAGAGGGTAAAACCCTTTATAGGAGAATTTGAAAAAGGGCTTTATATGTCGAGTTATGAAGACAGTGTTTTCTTAAGAAACCGTGATTTAAGAGGCAAATAATATGAAAATACCGATAATACTTCAAGCGAGAGTTGGTTCAACGAGGTTAAAAGGGAAAGCATTAAAGAGTATTTTGGGTAAGCCTATGCTTTACTATATAATAGAAAGGCTTTCCATTCCTGCAAATTCATTTGTTGTTCTTGCTATCCCCGAGACGGAAGAAAATGAACCTCTTTGTGAGATTGCAAAGCAAATGGGAGTTGAGTGTGTTAAAGGCTCAGAGGAGGATGTTTTAAGCAGATATTTTAAAGCTGCTCAAATGTTTCCATCTCCCTTTTACATAAGAGCTACAGCAGATAATCCTCTTGTAGATTTTCAAGCTGTTGACAGATTAATTAATTATATGCTAACTCATTATGTTGATTATGCCGTGGAAAAGGGAATGCCTAAAGGAGGAGCTGTTGAGATTTTTACTGATAAGGCTTTAGAGCTTTCTCATAGATTAGCGGTAAGAGAGAGGGACAGGGAGCATGTGACTCTTTTTATGAAGAGAGAAAAAAGATTGTTTAGATGTGCTTACCCTCCTGTTCCTTCAGAGCTTTATTACCCGAATTTAAGTATAACAGTGGATTATGAAAAGGAATTTGATTTTGCAAAAAAGATTTATGAGAAGTATTATATAGAGGGAAAGCCCTTTAAACTTTCCAAAATAATTAACAAAATAGCGAAGGAGGTTGGAGTTGAAAAAGGGTAGGATAGGAGTTCTCCTTTCCGGTAGAGGCTCAAATTTTAAAGCAATCTTGGAAAAAGTTAAAAAAGGGGAGATAAATGCTGCGATAGTGGTTGTTATTTCTGATAACAAAGATGCTAAAGGTCTTGAGATTGCAAAGGGAGAAGGAATAGAAGCTATTTTTGTTGATTTGAAAAAATTTGATTCAAGAGAAGAGTATGATAGAGAAATCGTCAGGATTTTAAAAGAAAAGAATGTTGATCTTGTTATTCTTGCTGGCTATATGAAAATTGTGGGAGGTGAATTTGTATCTTCTTTTAAAAACAGGATAATGAATATTCATCCGGCACTCCTTCCCTCTTTTCCCGGGCTTCATGCTCAAAGAAAAGCTGTGAAATACGGGGTAAGATACTCCGGATGTACGGTTCACTTTGTTGATGAGAAAATGGATCATGGCCCCATCATTTTACAGGCAGTGGTACCTGTTTATCAGGATGATACTGAAGAGACTCTTTCAGAGAGGATTTTAAGGGAAGAACATAGAATTTTTCCAGAAGCTGTTAAACTGTTTTTTGATGGAAGGCTTGAGATTAAGGGAAGAAAGGTATTTATAAAATGAGAGGGCTTTTCCTTAATAATAAGAGGTTTTTCTTATCTTTTTTTCTTTCTTTGGTTTTAGTTATTATAACCGGAAAGTTTCTCTTCTCAGAGAAAGATAAATCAGAAGTTAAAAAGTTAGATATTTATCTAAAAATTGCAAAAGAGATAAGGACAATTAATAGTTTTAAGGATAAAAAAGATTTTGTAATTATTCTTTTGGAGAAATTAGATAAAGAATTTAATTTGTCAGAAGATGAAAGAAAATATGTTACGCTCTTGAGAAGTTCTTTTCAAAAAGAGGATTTTAGTGATGTAAACTCGCTTTTTTTATCTTCAAAGGATATTAAGGTTGGTATTATTATCACTCAAAACAAAAAACTTATTGTATTGAAAAAAGAAACAGATATTAATGAAAAAATTGTGAAAGCTGAGTCACTTTTTTATGATTTACAGAAAAGTGAAAATTTTGAAGGTTTACAGAATGAAAATCATTTTTTCCCCTTGATCCTTGTAAGTAAGGTGTTCAACGGGAATTTTACACTTACTTTTTTAAATAATAAAGATGATTGGAGAAAACTAACAGTTATAATAAATTCTGAGAAATTTTCTCCCAATGCAATAAATCTATTTTATCTCCTCGGTAAAATTTTATCTTCTGGAGTAGGACCTTTTTTTGTTAAAAATAATTACTTTGTAATCACGGTGAAGGATAGGTTTAAGAAGGATTTTCTTATTCTTGAAGAGGTTAAGGTAAAAATAATGGCTCTCTTATTTCTAAAAATGCTTCAGGAGAAAAAAATTTTGGAAACATCTGATAAGGCTATTTTTTCAGCTTTCATTAATGATTTTAAGAATAGTAATATTGCTCGAAATATTATAATAAAGGTTATAGGGGATAAGCCTTTCGAAGAAAATAATATGAAAAAAGAGTTTGGGAAATTAAAAAAGCTATTAAGGAAAATTATTCGAATTGAAAAAGAGGGGGACCTCAAAGCTTTTGAGTCCTTGAAGAGTGATGCGATAAATGATGGAAATTGAAGTTAAGATTGAAGTTAAAGATTTCTCCCCTTTTGAGAAAATTTTAAGTAAAGAGATTTTCGATGAGATAAGAGATTGGGTCTTTGAGGATAATCTTGTTTTTGATATGGAAGATTTAAAGTTGAAAAAGGAGGGAAAGCTTTTGAGGGTAAGAAAAACCGGTGAGAATGTAGTTTTGACATTTAAAAATAAGGTTGAGAAAAAATCTTCGAAATACAAAGTTAGAGAGGAAATTGAGATTAAAGTTAGTGATTTTGAGAATACTATAAAGATTTTAGAAGGCTTGGGCTATAAAGTATTTTTCAGATATCAAAAGTTTAGAAAGGTTTATTCTTATTCTTCCAATCATGTGTGTTTTGATAAAACTCCAATAGGAAATTTTATTGAGATTGAGGGGGATGAGAGCTTTATTTTGAAAATAGCTAAAAAATTAGGGTTTGCGAAAAAAGATTTTTTAAAAGATACATATTATGATCTTTTTTTAAAGAATAGAAAAAACGAAGAATTTTTTATGCTTTTTGATAACTCAGTTTATTCTTCTCCCAAATGAATAAATTTATAAACTGATGTGTAAGATGAGAGAGCTCCTATAAGTACAGCTGATAGCAAAAGATAGAGATAGTATCTAAGTGAAAGTGATGTTGTTTCAAATATTGGTTTCAAATATTTATAAAAATCTTTTAAATAGACAGGAAGGAGTTTTAAAGATAATTCAAAGAGGCCAATTGAAATTAATGCCCCGATTATTCCGAGAAAGATTCCATTTAATATAAGAGGCGCTTCGATGTAAAAGTTGGAAGCTCCGATCATTCTCAGGATTAGGACATCCTCTTTTCTCGAATAAGCAACAATCTTTATTATATTAACAATAGTGAAAAAAGATGTGAATAAGAGAATGGAACCAAAGAATAAGCCTAACAAGAGAATTATTTTTTTTAAACCGGATATTTTCTCAATGAGATCAAAGTTTGTTTTTATCTCTTTTACAGCAGGATTGTTTTTTAGTTTTTTGAGAAATTTATCTATCCCTTTTCTACCATCGCTTTTAAAAATAATTCTAACAGAGGGGGGAAATGGATTTTCTCCTATTTCTTTTAATGTAAGTTTTAGAGAAGGAAAGTTTTCCAAAAATATTTTTTTTGCATTTTCGCTTGTTATAAAATCAATCTCTTTTACTAGTTTATCATTTTTAATTTTATTTACATCAAAATCTTTTTCATTTGTTTCATAAAGAAATATTTCTGCTTTATAATTTGAAGCAAATTTTTTAACAAAGGATGAGATATTAAAGTTTAGAAAGAAGAAAATATTTATTATGAAAAAGGTAAAAATTATGGTTATTAGGGAGAGCATATTAAGATATTTTTGATTCTTAAAACTCTCAATACTATCCTGTAAAATATATTTAAGCAAAAAGATTTTCATCTCTTTTAATAAGTTGTTTTATTTTTCCTTTTTGAAGTACTAATATGTTGTTTTTTTTCGCATATCTTTCCAAAATCAACTTATCATGAGTTGCAATGACTATAGTGGCACCTCTTGAGTTTAATCTTTTGAACATTTCCATTATTTCGTACGAAATCTCTTCATCCAAATTCCCGGTGGGCTCATCTGCTAGTATAATTTTGGGGTTGCTTACTATTGCTCTTGCTATTGCGACTCTTTGCTGCTCTCCTCCCGAAAGTGTTTTTGTTTTATTCCAAATTTTCTGATGAATTCCCACCCACCTTAAAGCTTCCAAGACTTCTTTCTTTATTCTTCTTATCGGTAATCCTCTGATTTTCAAAGATAATGCCACATTTTCAAATACAGTTCTCTCTTCGAGAAGTCTGAAGTCCTGAAAAACAATTCCTATTTCCCTTCTGAATTTGTAAATTTTACTGTCTGATAAAACGGATATGTTTTTCCCCTCTATTAAAATTGCTCCTTTTGTCGGTTTTATTTCCTTTGTAATGAGCTTTAATAAAGTGGTTTTACCTGCGCCACTATGTCCCGTCACAAAAAAGAATTCTCCTTTGTTTATTTTAAATGAGACATCTTCAAGTGCATACTCTCCTCTTGTATAACTTTTGTAAACAGAGGAGAATTGAATCATCCCTCCTCCCCTAACTCTCTTAAAGCCTGTTTATACTGTTCTTCATTCGGAGCTTTGCCATGGAAAGCGGGATTGTTTTCCATAAAAGAGACCCCTTTTCCTTTTATCGTATGAGCTATAATCATAAATGGTTTTCCTTTATGTTTATCAGATTCATCCAATGCCCAAAGTATTTCCTCAAAATTATGACCGTCTATTTCGACTGTTTTCCACTTAAAAGCTTCACATTTTTCTTTTAAAGGTGCAAGGTCATCTATTTTTTTTACCATATCATCCAATTGTATTCCATTATAATCTATTATTCCCACTAAATTATCTAACTTTTCATTGCCAGCTTTTAGCATAGCCTCCCATATCTGGCCTTCCTGCATCTCACCATCTCCCATCATAACATAAACTTTTCTTTTAGATTTATTTAATCTTATGGAAAGGGCCATTCCCAAAGCAATTGAAAGCCCCTGTCCGAGAGAACCTGTGGAAGCTTCAATTCCCGGAGTTTTTAATCTGTCAGGGTGCCCCTGTAAGATACTGCCGACCTGTCTTAAATGTGAAAGCTCTTCCTCTTTTATAATTCCCAATTCTGTAAAGACACTATAAAGAGCTGGGACTCCATGTCCTTTTGAAAGCACAAAAAGGTCTCTATCTTTCCAGTGAAGATCATTAGGATGAAAGTGCATTTTGTAAAAAAACAGAGCAACTAAGAGATCTGTGGCAGAAAGAGAACCTCCGGGATGTCCCGATTGCGCTTTGTAAATAGATTTTACAATTTCAATCCTTACTCTTCTTGCCTTTTCTTTCAGTTCCTTAATTAGTTCATTGGAGTATCTACCTTTTTTAATTTTTGCGTCTGTTTTGAAATTAGTTTCCATCAAGAGCCTCCTTTAATAGGGTGTTTACTTTCTTGGGATCTGCTGCTCCCTTTGTAGCTTTCATTACCTGCCCCACAAAAAATCCGAACAATTTTGTCTTACCCTCTTTATATTTTCTTACCTGTTCCTCATTATCTTTTAATACTTGCTTTATTATTTCCATTATATCTTCATCAGAGTTTATACTTTTTATTCCCTTTTCCCTTATAAGGGTTTCTATGTCTTTTTTTGTTTTAATAAGCTCAGGCAAAAGCTCTTTTGCCACAAGACCTGTGATTTCCCTTTTTTCTATTTTTCCCACGAATTTTGCAAAAATTTCTGGTGTAACGGGAGGATTTATAAACTCTGTATCAATATCTTTAATGTATCTTAAAAGCTCTGAAAGAATCCAGTTGGCGGTTTTTTTAGGAGAGTTATTTATTCTAACCACATTCTCATAATAATTTGCAAGATATTTTGAGGATATTAAAAGTGAAGCATCATCAAAATTCAAACCATAATCTTTCATAAATCTTTCTGTTTTTTCTATCGGAAGTTCTCCTGTTTCTTTTTCTAATTTTTCTATTGTCTCTTTTTTTATTTCAAGTGTTTGTAGATCCGGCTCAGGGAAATAGCGGTAATCAAGAAGCTCCTCTTTTGATCTCATTGTAAAAGTTTTATTTGCTCTTGAATCATATAATTTTGTTTCAAAGTATATTTTTTCCCCTTTTTCCAATTTTCTTTTCTGATCTTCTATCTCATATTTTATTGCTTTTTGCAAAAATCTGAAAGAGTTTAAATTTTTAACTTCAACTCTGGTTCCTAAGGGTTCTCCCTCTTTGTGAATTGATATGTTTGCATCACATCTTAAACTACCTTCTTCAAGGTTTCCATCATTGACTTCTATGTACATTAATGTTTGCCTTAGTACTTTCAAAAATTCCGCCGCTTCTTCCGGTGTTTCAATATCAGGTTTTGTAACAATTTCAATTAGTGGTACTCCGCTTCTGTTAAAATCAACAAATGTTTTGTTTGTCTCTTTATCGTGAATGGATTTTCCTGCGTCCTCTTCAATGTGAATCCTTTTAATCCTAATTCTTTTCTTTTTACCTTTTATTAAAATATCAAGATATCCATTTTCTGCGAATGGTTTGTAAAATTGGGTTATTTGGTAGCCTTTTGGTAAATCCGGATAAAAATAGTTTTTTCTATCAAAGTATGAGTATTTGTTTATTTTACAATTAAGTGCAACCGCAGCTTTGACCGCCATATTAACTGCTTCTTCATTGAGAACAGGTAATGCTCCCGGATATCCTAAACATACCGGACAAACATTGGTATTTGGCGGGTCTCCGTAATTTGTGGAGCACGAACAAAAAAGCTTTGTTTTTGTTAGTAGTTGAGCATGAATTTCAAGTCCGATTACACTTTTATACATTAGAATAAATTATATCACATAAGTTATTTATTTTTAACCGAGTGAAAATTAAAAATTCTTTTAAAAAATCCTAAAGTTTTCTCTATTTTTTACGAATATAAAAGTGAAAAATTTAATCAGGGCATGGAAGCCCGAAAAAAACCTTAAGGAGGAGGTGCTTTATGGGAGCACAATCTTTTAGTGTTATCACAAATGTTTCATCTATGTATGCTCAGCAGAATCTTTACACTTCAAACATTGGTCTGAACAAGACCATTGCAAGAATCTCATCAGGTTATCGTATTGTTGATGCTGGAGATGATGCCGCAGGTCTTGCTATTGCTAATCTTTTAAAGGCTGATATCTATGCACTTGATCAGGCTTACAGAAATGCTAATGATGCAGCCGGAATTATTCAGATTGCAGACGGTGCATTAGCAAAAGTAACCGATCTTTTAAACAGAGCTGTTACCCTTGCTGAAGAAGCTGCTTCAGGTACTGTTGGAACCACAGAAAGACAAACAATTGATGTTGAGTATCAGCAGATCAAAGCTGAAATTAACAGAGTTTTCAGCGCTGTTAACTTTAAAGGAGAAGCTCTCTTCAGTTCAAAAGGAGCTGTTACCAAAGAAATCTTTGTAGGAGACACTACTGTTGATAGTACAATTACATTGTCAATTGGTGGTAAAGCATCAGCAAGCAGCTTAGGTCTTACTACGGGTTTAACTTCAGCTGGTGACGCTAAGGCTGCTCTTGGAGAAATTAGAAATGCAATAGCATCAATTTCAAGGTGGAGAGGTGTTTTAGGAGCACAGTCAAACAGATTGCAGAACTCCATAGCTATTATTAACACTCAGTCTATCAACCTGAAAGGTGCAGAGTCAATGATAAGAGATGCAAATATGGCTCAGGAAATGGTCAACTTAACAAAGTTTCAGATCTTGTTGCAAAGTGGTATGGCATCTCTTGGGCAGGCAAACGCTTCTTCTCAGTTGGTATTAGGCTTGTTCAGGTAATACTAATTTTTGGACTCTCTTTTTTAAAGAGAGGGAAAAATGTCTGTTGAAGCTGTAAGTTTAAATGAGATAAGAAAGAGTGTAACATATGAGGGAGGGGAGCATACTGCCCCTCCCCGCTCTGCTCCTCTGGTTAAGAAAAGCTCTTCACCCAATAGAAATATTAACTCAGAGGATACTTTACTAAAAGAGATATTAGATATAAGTAAAGGGAAAAGTAATAAAGGTGAGGTTAATTTTAAAGAGTTGGATGGGATGGAGAGTATAAAAGAGGATATTCAAAAGAATTATGAAAAGATAAAGGAAAGAATTCAATCTCTTGAAAATACCGAATTAAAATTTGAAAAGGATAAAGAGACAAAGAGAAATATTATTAAAATTCTTGATAAAAAAACTAAGAAGGTGATAAGACAGGTCCCACCTAAAGAGTTTTATAAGTTTATTGTTGAGTTGTATAAGCAGAATCAAAAGAATGCGGAAAAAATGGAGAAAAGGGCCCAAGCAAGAGAGGATCAACGGTATAATGGAAATATTAATGCTGAGCTTAAGGGTTTGATTCTGAACAGGAATATTTAGTATGGTATTATATATAAAGATTAGTAAGGAGGAGAGAAAATGGAGATGAGTAGTATATACAGTGGGATGTTTGCTGCCGGACCTCTTGATGTTAATGATATAGTTAATAAAATAATCTACGCAAAAAGTTATCCCATAAAAAATTATCAGAGTGAGATTCAGGAGTATGAGGCAGAAAAATCAGCTCTCCAAACATTAAACACAAAAGTTTCCTCCTTGCAATCCCTCACGGAAAGTCTTGCTGATTTTGATTCTATTTCAACAGGAAGTGCCACTGTATCGGATGAAGATATTTTAACAGCGACAACACAAAGTGGTGCTCAAACAGGGGATTATTACATTATTGTAAGACAGCTTGCAACGGCTGAATCTGATCAATCAGATGGATTTTCTTCTGCTGATGATGAAGTTTTGAATGATGAGACAACTTTTTCCATAACCCAAAACGGAGAAACTGTTGATATTGAGATAACAGGTGAAACGAGAAGTTTAACAGGTTTGAGGAATGCCATAAATAATTCCGGACTTGATGTAAGGGCTGCTGTTATATATGATGGTTCTGAGTATAAACTTCAAATAACATCTACTGAAACAGGAACTGAGTATGCTTTTACAATTGATGACACTGGAGTAGGAACAAACATGGTGGAAAAAATCTCAGCTCAGGATGCTATAATCAATGTGAATACTACTGATGTTTCCGATGCCATAACAAGATCTTCCAATACTATTTCGGATGTAATAGAGGGGGTTACTTTGAATCTTAAAGAAGCGGATGCTACTAAAACTATTACTT
>Ga0190334_1000441_pt1 | contig 21350 bp, 25 predicted proteins | sample 48720478_MG_FD_161270 | JGI IMG/M metagenome (GOLD analysis project Ga0190334, IMG submission 161270) | Hydrothermal vent sediment bacterial communities from Southern Trench, Guaymas Basin, Mexico - 4872-04-7-8_MG | ecosystem: Environmental > Aquatic > Marine > Hydrothermal vents > Sediment ...
GCAATGACAGCTTCTATTTACTTTTTAGAAGGCTTTTCTAACTTATTTTTCATAAGTCTGATAATTAGTTCTATCATTGTGTCAGATGCTGTTGGTATCAGGCGCGCAGCAGGTAAACAAGCCTATGTATTAAATAAGATGGTTGAAGAGTTCAAATATTTCAAGAAATTCAGAACTAAAAGGCTATATGAATTATTGGGACATACGCCAAAACAAGCCCTTGCAGGTTTGGTTTTAGGCATATTGGTTGCAAAATTCGTTTTTTCTTTCTAAAACACTATGTAAAGAATTAGCCCTAAAACAAGATAGATTATGTTTTCCCATAATACCTTATTTAGCCTGGAGAGTAACTTTCTTTTTTCAAATTTTACTGATAAAATTGAAGCAGAAATTATCCCAAATATGAATATTAGCATGCTAAGGATAGCTGAGTAATTACTTAACCTTGTCTCAAAAATAACCACAGAAAAAAATCCATAATATAGCAAGTTTGTATTAATGAATTTCATTCTTTTATCCCAAACAAAAGTGAAACCAGTAAAGAATATAGCCAATGCAACAGGAATTATTGGAAATATATTGAGATATGTCAAAAAAAAGTATATAATAAAGCCAAAAATGATTGGTTTAACAATCTGGAAATATCTCTTTCCAGTTTTTATCTCGGGTTTTGCCATGTAAGATATAATAACACCGATGGCTAACCCCAGATAGCTTACTGTAAGAAGCAGCACATATTGGGTAAAATTATCCATAAACCTTAATTTAGATAATGGATATTTATAATTTATCAAATCTTCTTCAAATATTGTAAGATATAACTTATTAACTCTTCTTTAGATGCTATGTTAAATTGGATAGAGCCTGCGGCATCATGACCCCCTCCATTAATTAAGGCATGCGGAAACTTTTGTTTTAATTCATTTATCAAGTCAACACCTTTAAAGTTTATCTTATCAGCCCTGTAACTGATAGAATCTGGTGTCTCAACAAATGTTATCCGTGGTCCAGATTCCAAATCAGTAACTATTCTGGCTAACTTTGAAGATGCATAATCATAAAAACCAACATCTCTATTTATTCGCAATAATTTAAATTTATTATAATTAGTTATTTTTACGTATTTTTTTGCAGCTATCTTTATTTTATTAAACTCTTTCTGAATGTTTTTGTACATTAAATTTATCATTATTAAATTTCTTTTACTGGGAAAAAACAAATCATCAAAGAATTTATTTTTAGCAGGAAATCTTAAATAATAAAGTTCATGATCTATAACAACAGACCATTTCTCAAGTTCTTTTTCTGAAAAACCAGATACTTTAACGTAAGCATCAACATCTTTACCAGAAGATTTATCAGCAATTGCGGATAACGCAGGCAAATGTTTTACTCCAGTTAATAATGGATTTAAAAATCTAGACAGTTCTACTGCTAGAATGCCAGCATTCAGGTTTGAGTCTAAACCATAAGCATGTGGATTAAGAAATTTTAATGCCATTTCTTTATTAGCATTGTCATATCTATGGTGGTCTAAAATAATGAAATCAATATTGTAATTATGTAGTCTCTTTATAGCTTTAATACTTTGTTCATTTGAACCTAAATCCGTCAATATGATTAAAGGCGCTTTATTATTATAACTGGACAAATAATTGCTTAAGTCGTGCAAGGCATCAATGTAATTATAATAAGGGCTTCTGCATGGACTTCTTGTTAAATAATAATGCGTCTTATTGTCTTTTATTAAAGGTTCAATGGCTCTCTCTAATATAAGACCTGCTGTATAACCGTCAACATCATCATGATGCCTTATTATGATGGGTCTTTTTTCAGAAATAGCTTTCTTTATTATTGAACTAGTTTCCTGGAATATACTATGTAATTTTTCTAAATTATTTGATTTTATAAGAAATTTCATTTATATTCACGCTTTCCAAAATCCTGCCACGAACTATGACCGAAATGTATCAATAAGTCAACACCAAGTCTTTTTACTTCTAATGGTAAATCACAGCTTCCGTAGCATGAGCCGCCCCATATAATAACCTGGGCATTAGTTTCTTTTTCAATAGTTTTCTGAATCTCAGAAGCTTTAGGTTTTATTCCATCTGGCAGATGCAAGCAGACAGTTTTTGCTTTATGTTTTTTAATTTCTTTTACAATATTTTCAATTTCAAGATTATACATTTATTTTAAGAATGAGACTATATTTTAAAAAATTAATCGTTTATAATATCAAGGGCTTCATCATCTTCACTTTTCTTCCATTTCTTACCGTTTTGACTGCATTTTGGTATGTCCATAAAATATGTTGTATTGGTTTTTGATCGTCTTATGCGAGCCATTTTCAATAACTTAAAAATAAGTCATCCATCTCTTCTTCTGAAAGATTTTTGCTGTTAATTGTTGAGGAAAAGCTCCTCTTTTTTCTAGCTGAAAATCTCTTCAATTTATCTAAAATTTCAGTATCTTTGTCATACATTTTTCTCACTTTAAGTTTACAGGCGCAAGAGTTATTCTTGTGGGTGGGGTGATAGAAACGGCTCTTACGCCCGATGTACTTACTAAATAGTAGTTAGAAGTGTTATATAAATGTTTCGTTTTTTAACTATTCTGAAGTGATAACTTTCTTTAGAAGATTTCATTACTTAGAATAAGGGAATCTCATATGTTTTTTACAATTTTTACACGTATAGACAACTTTTTGATTGGTTAATCTGATTGTACAATTAACAGAAGGAACAAGGTAAGTGTAACAATGTTTACAAAATCTCCTTTTAAGTTCTTTAGGAATCTTGATTTTATATTTCATGGCAATTTTTCTCGCTATTTGGATATATCTGTTGGAAAATTCTGGCGATTTCTTAAATGTTAACTCTGCCTGCTCAAATAATTCGTGGATTCTTTCAATAGCGATATCTCTATGGATTTTAGGCTTTTTTTTGTGATGCTGCTTCATATTTGCTAGTAATGAATGTTATTTTAAGAACTTAACGCAATCTTTTAATATAACTGTGTTTTGTGCTGTTTATTAGGATAACCATGAATTTTTTTAAAAGATTGTTTTCTAGGAAGCCAGAAGATTTGACTTTGAAGCAGATAGAACTAGAAGATTGGTTAGAAGAAAATTCTGAAGACTTGTTAAAAGAAATCAATCATAATATCAAAAAAAAGTTTAGTGAGATTGAAAAGACAAAGACAGAGTTAATGAGCAAATTATCTAAACTAGGAAAAGCCGAGTTGTTAAATCCAGATATCCCAGAAAGAGAAAAACACATTATGCACGGGAACAGATTAAATTACATACAAAAAACAGAATCATTCCTTGAAACTATTAAATTGCCAGAACTTGATTATGATGTCATTAATGATTTTTGTATTGGTTTTGGGGCACAGTTAAAAGAGTTTAACCAACATACAAGCAAAGGGTATTTTGTCTTAACAAATTTTTTTGACAAGGAGATGAAAGAAATTGCCTTCCTTATTAAAAACCTTGAAACTAATATTATTAGTATTATTAATATATTAAAGGATAAGCGGATAAAACAATTTAAGTTATTATCTAAGAAAATAAGGGAATTAAACGAGTTAAACCTTAATAAAGAAAAACTTTCTAAAGACTTGCTTAGGTTAGAAGATGAACTTGAAAATGCCGAAACTCGAAAAGCTAGATTACAAGAAAAAGTTCAATCATTGAAAGATAGCAAGGATTTTAATGATTTCTATAAATTTGAAAAACAAAGACTGGATATTGAAAAAGAAATCAATGAGTTAAGGTTTAAATTTAATAATTCAATCAAAGCAATAGACAAAGTGCTGAGAAAATATATGCATTCCTCCTTAAAAAAAGATTTTATCTCGCATTATCTAGAACAGCCATTGCATGCACTTGAAAAAGACAATAAGTTTGAAATCTTGGACATATTAAACAGATTGAAGCAAGAGATGAATAAAGGACATATAGAAATCAAAGAAAAACAAAAACACAAAATTTTAAGACAAATACAAAAAATTACTAAAGACTATCTTGTGAAAATTAAAACTAGATTTGAAGAGCTAAAAAATGAGAAAAAAAAGGTTAATGATAAGATGGAAAGATTAAACATTATAATGGATTATAAGGAATTACAGTACCAGGCAGAACATATACATAATAAAATTTTGAAACTAACTGAGCAAATTACAGAGAAAAAGGATCAAATCTTTAACTTAAATATTATTCAGAAAACTAAACAGTTGGAAAAAGCTCTTTCTGATTTTTCAGGTTATAATATCAGAATAAAATAGCCCCGCCAGGAAAGATAATCCCGACTAAAGTGCGAGATTATCGACCAAGCAGGTCTATTCGTTTCACTCATAGCCCCGCCAGGACTTTCGCAAACCCTAACCGAGGTGAATTCAAGCTTTAGCTTGATATTCGCCATGTTTTCGTTAACGTTTTAGTGAGCGTTTGCGAACGGTTAAAAGGTTAATTCGAACCTGGGTCCTCAGGTGTCTCTCCTTTTTTCAAGGACCAGAGCCTAAGATGATTGGCCTCTACACTACGGGGCTATATCTTATACAACAGAATTAGTTAAATTATAAAAATATTATTTTTTAGAAGTTTTCTTAGTTACTTTTTTCTTTGCAGCTTTCTTAACAGCTTTTTCCTCTGTTTTCTTAGCTGATTTCTTTTCTTTTGCTTCAGGCTTTTTCTCTTTCTTTAGGTCCTTAACTTCTTCTTTCAGATCCTTAAGTTCTTTTTTCTTAATTTCAATTTTAGGCTCTTTTATATTATCCAAGTCAATTTCTTCTTTTTTTTCTGCAGTTTCTTCTTTTACAGGTTTAACAGCTTTTTTTCCAACAGTTGGTTGTATAGAAGCAAGCTTTTCTAAAACCCTAATCTGGAGATTCTTTATGGGATAAATTTTGTTCAGATTTGTTTTTAATTCTTTCTGCAGTCTGTGTTTTATGACCATGTTAAATAATTCTTCATACGATGTTTTCTTGATCAAATCAATTAACTCTTTTTTTAATTTGGCTCTTAACGCGTACTCAACAGATCTGCTAACCTTTTCCCTTGTCAATAAAAATGGTTTTATCCGGACTGTAATATTATCTTTGGTATTTGTCATTAAAGAAAGATCAATTCTAGTCATCCGTCTCCTGACAAACCTTTTGATAGTGGCAGGCGAGAATTCATAGCCGCATATTCTTGTAATAAGTGTGTTGTCTTTTACACCAGAAATTTCAAATTTCACGCTTGCAGATTGGCTTTTCATATCGCCAGTAAGCTGCATCAAATTAACAGTGACATTCCTGCCTACTGCTGCATTAATATCACTTAGATAAGATTCACCTATTGGCTTTTCCCCCATTAGTTTAGGGCTGATGATAGAAAACCAACGTTTCTTTTTACTTTGTTTCAGGGTTTTACTTAGCTTAGCCATAACAATTTTGGATTTAGAAATGATTTATAAAAGTTGTGAATTTCGAGTAAGAAATTTACATTTTTATACTCGAAAATATTAATATATTTTCTTTGGATAACTCTTGTGCACAGAATTATAATTGAAAAATTGTTGAATTTTTAATCTAATTTCAAATGTCTAGATTGACAACTTTCATTGCATTTTCTTGGATGTATTTTCTTCTCGGGGCAACATCTTCTCCCATTAAAGCAGAAAAAGCGTTATCAGCTTCAATTGCATCTTCAATAGTTACTCTTTTTAGGAATCTGCGTTCGGGGTTCATTGTTGTATTCCATAACTGGCTGGGGTTCATCTCTCCAAGGCCTTTATATCTTTGGATGTTAACGCCTTGCTTGCCTATTCTTTTTAGTATGGCATCTTTCTCTGCTTCATCCTGTGCATACTCTACTAAATTGCCTTTCTTCAACCTGTATAGAGGAGGAAGTGCAAGGTATATGTGCCCTTTTTCAATTAATGGTCTAAGATATCTAAAAAATAAGGTTAATAATAATATGGAGATATGACTGCCGTCAACGTCACTGTCTGTCATTATGATGATTTTGTGATATCTTAACTTTGATATGTCAAATTCTTCTTCTATCCCTACCCCCAATGCAGTTATTATGGTAACAATTTCATTATTTTTTAATATCTTGTTTAACCTGGCTTTTTCCACATTTAAAACTTTACCTCTTAACGGCAATATGGCTTGGAATTCTCTGTTGCGGGCTTGTTTTGCAGAGCCGCCTGCAGAGTCTCCCTCAACAATGTAAATTTCGCATTTACTAGGATCTTTCTCTGAACAATCCGCTAACTTACCAGGTAAGGTAGAACCTTCCAGTAATGTTTTTCTCCTTATTAAATCTCGCGCTTTCCTGGCCGCTTCTCTTGCACGGGCCGCGCTTAATGTTTTTTCAAGTATAAGTGAGGCGATTTTAGGGTTTTCTTCTAAAAAGGTAGATAATGCCTCACTTACTATTGAGTCAACGATACCTTTAACTTTACTATTTCCTAACTTGGTTTTTGTCTGACCCTCAAATTGAGGTTCCATTACTTTGACAGAAATGACAGCTGTTAACCCTTCACGGATATCATCACTGCTTAACTTTATTGCCTTAGGATAGTTTTTTTCAACATAAGTATTTATTGTCCTGGTCAATGCTGTTCTAAACCCTGATACATGTGTGCCTCCTTCAACAGTATTAATATTATTGACAAAACTAAATATATTACTTGTAAAGCCCATATTATACTGCATGGCAACCTCAACAATGGTATCGTTCTTTGCTTTTTCAAAATATATTGGCGGGTGCAAAGGGTTTTTGTTTTTGTTAAGATAACTAACAAATTGACTTAGGCCGCCTTCATACAAGAACTCTTTTTTTTCATCTGTCCTTTCATCAATTAGGGTTATTGAAACACCTTTGTTTAAGAAAGCTAACTCCCTCAGCCTTGAAGACAATATGTCAAACTGGAAATTTGTGTCCTCAAAAATCTCTTTATCAGGTAAAAAAGTAACCATTGTTCCAGTATTTGAGTCTTTGCCTACAATCTTTAATTTTGACAATGGCTTTCCCCGAGAATAACTTTGGGTATAAACTTTACCATCTTTTTTAACAAAAACATGTAGTTCTTTTGATAATGCATTTACAACAGAAAGACCAACACCATGAAGGCCTCCCGAGACCTTATAACTTTTTTTATCAAACTTACCGCCAGAATGTAATTTAGTCATAATTATTTCTAGGGCAGGTTTCTTATATTTAGGGTGGATATCTACAGGGATGCCGCGGCCGTTGTCAATAACAGAAACTTTTCCGTTTTTATGAATGACAACTTTTATTTTATCACAATAACCAGACATTGCTTCATCAACGCTGTTGTCAACAGCTTCATACACAAGATGATGCAGTCCCCTTACACCAGTTGAACCAATATACATGCCTGGTCTTTTTCTAATAGCGTCCAAACTAGCTAAAATTGTAATATCTTTCGCTGTATAACTTTTCTTACTCATTTTACTACTTTTTGATTAGTTTTTTTAAAAATAATTTTAACGAGAACATTTATTAATTTATCCTCTATAAAACTGAATTTTTCCATATATATAAATCTTTTGAATTTTTATCAAATTCAAAGCTCAGAAAAAATAAAAAATTTTTTCGAGGTCTCGGTTATAAGCAAGAAATCTAAACCTTTTTAAAATCAAAAGATTAACGCTATTTTTATGAAATTTCTAGATAAAATAAAAAAAGAATTGCAGCCTGATTTAACTGTAATAAAAAAAGTAAATGATTTTGTTGATAGTATTAATAAAGAAATTAAAAAACATAATGTAAAAGCAGTCTGTGTTACAGGGGGCAGTGTTGCTAAAAATACTTTTATTAAAGGGGATTTTGACGTTGATTTATTTGTGAAATTTAATCCTAAATACAATGATATCTCAACTTTATTAGGAAAAATCTTGAAAAAATTTAATCCTGAATTAGTTCATGGAAGCAGAGATTATTACCAGGTTAAAAAAGAATTAAACTATGAAATTGTACCTGTTTTAGATATAAAAGATCCAGATAAAGCAGAAAATGTTACAGATATGAGTCCATTTCATGTTGACTGGGTTAATAAAAATTTAAAAAAAGGTCAAGCAGATGAAATCAGATTAACAAAAAAATTTTGTAAAGTTATTAATGTGTATGGTGCAGAATCTTACATTAATGGTTTTTCAGGTCATGTTGTTGATATCCTTATAATATATTATGGCTCGTTCTTGAATTTGTTAAAGAAAAGCCAAAAATGGCAGCCAAAGGTAATAATAGATACAGAGCAACATTACAAAAATAAGAGGGATGTGCTGTTTAACATGAACCAGTCAAAGATAAAAGGGCCGATGATAGTTGTTGATCCTATCTTGAAAACAAGGAACGCGGCGTCTGCACTATCCTATGAAAAATTTGTCTTGTTCAAAAATAAAGCCAAGGAATTCCTAAAAAAACCATCACCAAAATATTTTGTAGAAGAAAAAATAGGCATTACCTCATTAAGAAAGAAATTCAAGAAAAACCTTTTCATTATAACCTTGAGAGCTAAATCTGGCAAGAAGGATGTGGTTGGCAGTAAAATATTGAAAGCTTATAAATTTATGAGAGATGAGTTAAAAAAGTTGGGTTTTGACATTAAGAATAGTGGGTGGGCATGGAACAATAAATACCGCGTTTTATATTGGTTTGTTTTTAAGGATTTAGAACTGCCTGCTACAAAAATAATAGATGGACCGCCATTAGATATGAAAGACCATGTTCAAATATTCAAAAAGAAATACAAAAAAACTTTTGTAAAAAAAGACAAATTGTTTGCTGAAATAAAAGTTAATTTACGAACAGTAGAAGAAAATATTAAAGAAATTTCAAAGAAAAGAAATTTTAAAGAGAAGATTAAATTAATCAAAACAGAAAAATATATATAAATTATAATTGTATTTTTTATAGATGAGAAAATCTCAAATTTCTATTTTTGTCATCATCGGGATTATTGTCATAATAATAACAGGCTTTGTTGTTTATAAGATAAATCAAAATAGGTTAAAGCAATTAAAATTGAGTATGCCCGAAAGAGATAAAATAAAGCCAGTACTTGAATATGTTGATACCTGCATTAAAGAAACAACTAATAATGCATTAACAAAGTTAGGAGATCAAGGTGTTATTTATCCGAATGTTTATCTTGCATCTAAAAATACTAAAATAGCGTATTTCTATCTTCAAGGAAAAAATTACTTTCCTGAAATGAATGAAATAAACAAACAAATTAGTCAATATGTAAAAGAAAATATTATGCAGTGTACAGGAGATTTTTCAGCAACAAAATTTGCAGTTGAAGACAATCCAAAAATAAGTGCAGAGTCTTTTTTTAAAGATGATTATATTAATGTTACACTTAATTATCCATTAACAATATTTACAGAAGGCAAAGAAATATCAGTAAAAGAATTTAGTGTAAATGTAAAAACAAATTTTTGTGACATATATAGAACAGCTAGAAACATTGTTTTGGAAACAAAAAGAAATCCAACTGAAATTAATTTAGAAAATATAGATTATGAAATTAAATTAACCAAAATTGATAAATCCACGTTAGTTTATGAATTAATAGATAATAATTATAGATATAGGTTTGCTGTTAAATATGAAATATAAATATATAATACTAATGTTGCTTGTACTTACAATAGTTTATGCAGAAACCACAGTAGAAAATTTCTTACCAGGAATTACTTTAAAGTATGGTAACAAAACAACAGTTATTGATGAGCCGGATATTATATATGTAGATGTTTTTCCGGAAAACTGCTCTAAACTGGGATTTGTCTACATGCCTGGTTATGGCTATGATTTTTTAAAAGAAACTATCCAGTTTACAGATTATGAAGGCTGGGCACTTGGCATAGCATATTCAAGGAATGACAACTTTGAATTTGCATTACAAGACATGACTATCTTTATAGAAGAAGCATCTAAACAAAAATTAACACCCATTATTAGAATACTTGGTAATAATTGGCAGCAGGAAGTTATGCCGGTTGATACTGTTGTTAATTTTATCAATAATCTTTCAAAAGCAACAAATAACCATATTACATATATTCAGATATGGGACAAGCCGAATATTATTTTTGGAGATAATAAAGCATTTGAAAATCCAAAAGATTATGCTGATTATATTGTCAATATTAAAAACAAATTAAATAACTCAGATATAAAGATAATAAGCGGTTCATTATCTTTGGGAAAGGCAGGTAAAGTAGGAGAGAATGACAGGATAGATGCTAATTCTTATTTATCCGGCTTATTAAACATCAATGAGTTTTGGCAGTCTATTAATTACTGGGGCAGTTCTGTGTATAACGCAAAAGTTAATGGTAAAGAAAATTGTATAACTTCTGAAAATATCGAGTTCTATAAAGACCAACAGCTATGTATGGACAATATTTACGGATACAGGTGGGAACTTGAAAAAATTAAGCAATCCACTAATAAAACTTTTGAGGTAATTTTAACAGAGATAGGTTATCCAATTAGCCTAGAAAATATGGGCAAAACTAAAGAATTGCTTTACTTAGTAAAAAGTGATCCTTATGTTAAATCTGGTTTAATTTTTATTGCAAACGGATGGGATGTGTGGCAGAACTCTGCCTGGTTTGACAAAGAAAACAGATCTTTATCCGGTTATGCCTATCAAATCTCTGATGCAGTCTGTAGCTAAACTTCCGTAAATATTTAATAAGTATTTTATTTATCTAATTATTAATGAAAAAAACTTATATGATTATCTTATTTTTAATAATTATTACAGCATGCACTAAATCATTTGAGGTGAAAAATATGCCAGAACTAAAAATAACAAGCATATTTGAAAATAACCAAAACATCCCTGTTAAATATACATGTGACGGCCAAGATATTAATCCCCCATTGTATATAAAAGGCCTGCCAAATGAAACTAAAAGCTTAGTCTTGATAATGGATGACCCAGATGCACCAATAGGTGTTTGGGATCATTGGGTTATTTGGAATATTCCTTTTATTAATATAATAGAGGAAAATACAGTTCCTGGTGAAGAAGGTCTTAATTCTTGGAATCGTAAAAAATATGGGGGTCCATGCCCGCCTTCTGGCACGCACAGGTATTTTTTCAAGGTTTACGCATTAGATACAATGCTGAGTATTTCTTCATCTTCCAGGAAAAAAGATGTGGAAAAAGCCATGAAAGGGCATGTTTTAGCAAAAGGCCAATTAATGGGGCTTTACTCGAGAAAATAATTTTTTAGGTAAATGGCCTTATAATTGTATATAATAAGTTTAGCAGAGGCAGGTATAAAAACATATTTATTATTAACTGTGAAAAATGTATTCCAATTACTCTAACAAGGTTGCCTGTTACCATGTAAAACCAAGTTGAAGACACAATCACTTTTATTATAATAATAATTAAAAAAGCAGAAGGCCATGTTAAGTTGTAATAACTGCCAAGTACACCGCATACTGTTGCAAATACTGTTGCAATTGTTACAGTAGATACTGAGTTAAAAGAAAATCTCAGAATAGCATATGAAATGCCGCCTACGAATAATGCGTATAATAACCCTGCTAAAGGCCCAAAAACATAGCCCATAAAGCAGGATGTTGCAACATAACAGCTTATGTCTATATATTCAAGCTTAACAGAAAATTGTAATATTAAAAAAGTAGCAACAGCAAACAATGTTGTTAAAGCAATACCAATTATGAAATAGGACCATAATATTAACATAAGCAGAATTAATATTACTACTAAAACAATCCTAATCTTCTTTTGATTTGGTTTCTTTTTTCTAGATTTCTTCATTAAATTAGCAGATATGCTTTATAGATATTTATTTTTTTCTTACCAAAAATATTTATACTAATCTTTGTTAGCTTCTGCTTATGTTTACAGAGCTGACTAATTTAATCTTACAAGGCATTCGGACGCACGGCATTCTAGCTGTTATTATAGGAGTGGCAATTGAAACTATTATCGTTCCTTTACCAAGTCCTTTGATAGTTATGGCAGCCGGTTATATCTTAATACCACAGAGTTCTATAACTAATGTTTTGTTTAATGCACTATGGATATCTGTTATAGCGGGATTGGCCCAGACTATCGGAAGTTATTTATTATATTTTATTGGGTATTACGGAGGCAAGCCTTTTATTGAGAAATATGAAAAGTATCATGGTGTTTCATGGACAGATATTAAAACATTCCAGAAAAAATTTAGTAAAGGAAGAAAGGAAGACGTTACATTATTTATTTTAAGATCATTGCCGATAATGCCTCTTTCTGTAGTATCTGGTGTGGCTGGCATAATGGAAATGCCTTTCAAAAGATATTCCATTGCAACCTTTTTAGGGGTTGTCCCAAGGAACTTTTCATTAGCAATCCTTGGTTTTAGTTTTGGAGAATTTTATCATTTATTAGCTAGGAAAATTGATTATGCCGAAACCATCATAACAATTATCTTGGTTTTGTTGATTGCTGTTTATATTATAGCTCATAAACTTGGTATGTTTGATAAATTAAGGAAACACATCTTAAAATGAAAATAAAACTTATTATGATGCTGGCTTTAACATTCTTAATTAGTTTTTTTTTTGATAAGCCTGTTGCACAATTTATTCAGTTAATAAAACATCCTTTTCTAGATACAATTATGAAATGGTTTTCTCATGAGCTTACTGTTTTTGTTATTCTTGTCATTATATCTGCCCTATTTCTCTATAATGAAAAAAAGAAACGTTACATACCTATATTATTTACTAGTTTTTTTCTTTCTATTGCGCTATCAAAACTATTCAAATTTATTTTTATGAGGCCAAGACCACAGGGCGTAAAACTAATGAAATTTGGGTTTTTAGATTATACTTTAAATTTACCTGACTATTCTTTTCCGAGCACGCACGCAACATCAGCATTTAGCGTGTTGCCCATATTAGATAAACAGTTTAAAAAATTACAATTTTTCTGGATATTTTTTTCTGTTATGGTAGGAATAAGCAGAATATATTTAAATGAGCATTACTTAAGTGATGTTGTTGCAGGTACAATCTTAGGATATGCAACAGGTTATTTTATTTTGAAACTGGAGAAAAAATATGGCTTTGCTAAAAAATTTTTTCAGTAAGTATGAGTTTAGAAGGAAAACTGTTCATTTTGTTTTAGGTATATTGTTTGTTATTTTTATTAATTTAGATCATTATTTGTTAAAAGAACAGTTAGAGTTAATATTGTGCGTAACTTTAATTCTGGCGTTGTGCTTGAGTATCTATACAAGATATAAAAGACCCCTTTTGATATTACGGTTTCTTTATTTGTTTGACAAACCCAAAGATTTAAGAAAATTTCCAGGCAAAGGCGCTGTTTATTATTTGATTGGGGTTTTAATCTCAATAGCGTTATTTGACAGAAATGTAGCTTCCGCTTCTATCTTGATATTGGCAGTTGGTGATCCAATGGCGCATATAATCAGCAGATATTATGGCAAAAGAAAAATCATTATCAATAATAAAAAGTTGTTAGAAGGCACGTTAGCCGGAACATTATTTGGGACGATAGCAGCTTCATTCTTTGTGCCGTGGGATATAGCATTTTTTGGTGCGGCTTTTGGAATGATGGCTGAAGCAGTTGAACTTGAATTGTTTAATTTGGATGATAATTTCTTCATACCTTTTGTTTCAGGATTAGTTATGACTGTTATAAAATCACTGTTATGATAATTTAGTACAAACTTTTAAATCTTAATCTGACTTTACTTATTCCATGAAAAAACCTTTTATGGGTGTCTTTTTGATTTCACTGGCGACATTAATGCTGGAAATAAGCTTAATAAAACTTTTCTCAATTATGCAATCATACCATTTTGCTTTTCTTATTGTTTCTATATCAATGTTTGGAATGGCAGCAGCAGCAACTTTTTTCTATGTGAAAAAGTTAAAAAATCCTTTGTTCATATCATCTATTTTATTTTCAATATCCTTAATCATTGGATTTTTAATCCTAAACAAAATTCCCTTTGATCCTGTAAAAGCATCTTATAATTATTGGCATGCTCTACCCTTACTATTATATTATGTTCTGCTTGGATTACCTTTCTTTTTCTTTGGTATTATACTAACGTTTGTCTTTACAAAATATCAAAAACAGTCTGGAAAAATTTATTTCTACAATCTTTTTGGTTCTGCTTTAGGTAGTATTCTTGCATTACCTTTACTTGCTTTATTAGGGGAAAAAATTATAACAGCCATTGCTGCTATTGCAATTATAAGTAGTTATTTCTTTACATCAAAAAGAAATAATGCACTGATATTACTTGCCTTAATTATCTTAATAATCCCCATACAGTTAAATATATCTGATTACAAAGAACTAAAACAAGCATTAAATTATCCGAATTCTGAATTATTAGAAACAAGATGGAATTCTTTTTCTAGAGTAGATTTAGTTAATTCATCTTTCACAAGATATGCTCCCGGATTAAGTTCTGTATATAGAAAAAGACTACCTGGACAAATAGGTATCTTAATAGATGCCACAGACATGAATGCAATAACTAATTATAAAGACTTAGATTTCATTAATTATTTGCCGACTTCAATAGCTTATTCTTTAATAGAAAAACCAAAAACATTAATCATAAACTCCAGAGCAGGTCTAGATATAATAGCTGCTTTACAAAATAATGCTACAATAACAGCAGTTGAATCTAATTCATTAATAATAGATTTAGTAAATAAATACAGAGATTTTTCAGGAAATATTTATGATAAGGTAAACCTGGTAATAAATCAGGGTCGTTCTCATATAAAAAAAGCAGATAATTATGACATAATTATTCTGTCCTTATCTGGCAATGTCTATGGTTCAGGATTATATGGCTTATCACAAAACTATGATTTAACAAAAGAAGCATTTCAGGAGTACTATAAACATTTAACAAATAATGGTTATTTGATAATAACAAGATATTTGTCATTTCCTCCAAGAGAAACATTAAGACTATTCTCATTAGCATTAGAGACAACAACAAAAGAAAATATTGCAATGTTTAGATCTTGGAGTACTGTAACTTTGGTTCTTGGAAAAGATTTACAGCCAGAAAAAATTCTTAATTTTACAGAAAAAAACAAGTTTGACATTATTTATTTACCAATAAATTTCACACCAAACAAACATGCTAAATTTGAAGAACCAATATATTATCAAGCAGTAAATCAGATTCTTAACAATAAGACTTTTCACAATAATTATCTCTTTGATGTAACTTCTGTAAATGATGATAGACCTTTTTACTTTAATTTTTTCAAAATAAGCAAATTAAAACAATTATATAGTATTATAGGAAAAAATTGGCAACCTTTTAATGATCCAGGATTTTTATTAATATTCTTACTAGTTCAAGCAATAATTTTATCATTAATTTTTATTCTGTTACCAATAAAGTTCAGTAGAGCTCTACCAAAACATAATTTGTTGTTTTTCTTTTTTATCGGATTAGCTTATTTATTTGTGGAAATTGTTTTCATACAGAAATTTATTTTATTATTAAATAATATAACACACTCCGTTGCCATAGTTATATTATCTATGCTTATGTTCTCAAGTTTTGGAGCTTTAGTTTCTAATAAGTTTGATCTAAATAGAATATTGAGGGTGATTTTTGTTTTTATTTTGTTTTATTATTTTGGGCTATCTTGGATAATAAACTTTTTGATAACTTTAAGTTCAATACATAAGATCTTTCTAACAATTTTAATAATTTCTCCTCTAGCTTTTTTCATGGGCATGCCTTTTCCTATAGCAATAAAATTGATAGAAAAACAAAATGTGCCGTGGGCTTTTGCTATAAATGGTAGTGCTTCTGTGTTAAGCACAATCTTGGCAATAATAATAGCGATGTTTTTTGGATATTCTTTTGTTTTAATAATTGCAGGGTTACTTTACTTGGTGAGTAGGGGTATAATAAAAGAATAAACGCACTACCTTTTCTGCACTTCTCCAGTCATCGGCACAAACCTTACTCCTGTAATAAATCTTGTGTCTAAAGTATCCTTAATCTTTGTAACTAATGTCAAAGTTTGAAAACCAGAGGGAGAAGCTAAAGGTATTATTAGTCTACCTCCTTCTTTCAATTGTTCAATTAAAGGTGGAGGTATATGATTAGCAGCAGCGGTTATTATTATTGCGTCAAACTCTTTTCCAGGCCAGCCAAAATAACCATCAGCATGTTTGACATGAACATTATCATAACCCAAATTTATTAAAGTATTATTTGCCCGTAATGCTAGTTCCCTAATTATTTCTATTGTATAGACTTCTTTTACAAGTTCTGCTAAAACAGCTGCCTGATATCCTGAGCCTGTGCCAATTTCTAATACAATATCCTCATTGTCAACATTTAATTCTTGTGTCATTAATGCTACTATGTATGGCTGGCTTATAGTTTGTCCATAACCAATAGGAACGGGATGATCTTCATAGGCCTGATCCAAAAGAGAAGGCATAAACTTATGGCGAGGAACATTTTCCATTACTTTTAGAACCTTTTCATCACTTATATCTCTGGTTCTTAACTGTGTATCTACCATCTGTTTTCTTAAAACGGTGTATTCATCAACCTCTTCAATTAACTTTGGTTCTTTAATTATGCTACTTCTCTCAGTTAAAATTATTAGAAATACCAACAGGGTAATTCCAAGAACAATGATTCTTTTCTTAGTCTTCATGTTAGTTAGTATTACCCCCTGATATTTAAATTTTCAATAAAATTTAAAATACAAGGTATTTTTCTCAACGTATTACGGGGCTATGGTGTAGCTTGGCTATCACTGCTGGTTTGGGGCCAGCCGACCCCGGTTCAAATCCGGGTAGCCCCAGTTTTTTTAAGTCGTTAACTATTTAAATGACTGCAATTTCCAAAAAACAATGGCAAAAGACTTACCTAAAAGCATAAAACGCTTTGGCTCAAGATATGGACGTAGAGTTAGATTAAGATTTGGCTTCATAGAGAGAGAACAAAGAAAATTGCATAAATGCCCATATTGTAAGGCTGTCAAAGCAAAACGATTATCAGTTGGGATTTGGGAATGCAAAAAATGTAAGTCTAAATTTACAGGCAAAGCCTATCGTGTCTAATTAAGAAAAAATGGTATTATACAAATGTTTTCAATGTAACAAGGAAATTGATTCAACAACTTTAAGAAAGAGAGTTAGGTGCATATACTGCGGCAGTAAGATGTTATATAAGCCGAGAACAACTGCAACTAAAGTTAAGGCAAGATGATATTTTGTACATTGAAAATATATGAAAATATAGAAGAGTTATACAAAATTTTTTTATCTGAGAAATTAAAATCAGGCAGGGCCGAAATTACAATAAAAAAAAATAATGCGTTAATATTCGAGATTAAGGCAAAAGATCCAATAAGCATGAGAGCATTCATTACCTCAATATTAAAAATAATTCAAACCCATGATAAAATTTTACAAGTAAAATAAAAAATTAAAGAATTTTTAAATCCAAAAAACAAGGTTCTTAGGAAAATGAAAAAAGAAACAAAAGAAAAGATTACCCAATTGCAGAATCTTGAACAAAACATCAATTCTTTAATAGCACAAAAACAACAGTTCCAAGCTCAAAATTTGGAAGTTGAAAATGCCCTTGCACAATTAAAAGAGACCAATAAAGTTTTTAGGATTATAGGAAATATAATGGTTGCATCTTCAAAAGACAAAGCAGAAAAAGAGTTACAAGAAAAAAAAGAGATTCTTGAGTTAAGATTAAAAACCTTTGATAAACAAGAAGAAAAATTGCGTAACCAAGCAAATGAACTACAGCAAGAAGTTATGAAAGAGATGAAAAAAGATGGTAGAGGAGCAAATTGAAGACATTATTGAACAATTGTCTGAATTATTGGAAGATAATACAGTTCCAAGGAATGTAAAGACTAAGATCCAGGAAATTATTAATTCTCTTAACGAAAGTTCGGAATTATCTTTAAGACTTAACAAAGCACTAAATATTTTAGATGAAATCTCAGACGATAATAATATCCAGCCGTATACAAGGACACAAATCTGGAACTTAGTTTCAATGTTAGAGGCCCTTGGTTAAGGTTTTCTTTTTCTAATTTTTATTTTAGACTTGGCAACAACAGAATTCGGGATATGGTAAATATCGCCTTGTTTAGTCTTTATTTTTACCTGAAACAGGTCAATCTGTAATAATTCGCCTTTTATCCCGTTTAATTCAATAAAAGAACCTTCTTTTAACTTAGCTCTGCTGTATAAATAAATGCCAGAAATTAAATTCGGCAAGAAATCTCGTATAGATAAAAAGAAGGACAAAAGTATAATTAAAATTACAGTGGCTGACAACAAATATAATATTATATTTGCAATCCCAATCTGTTCAAGTGCCGCTACCAATGACAAGAAGTATACTGCATACGATATGAAACTACTTACCAAATGGTCAGCATTAATCCTCATGCCTGTTGCTGTCTTTAAAAATTTGTTTATCTCGATTTCATTAAGCATTTTATAGATTATTCTGCCTAAGACCTTGCCTAGAACAAAACCCAGTAAAAAAATTAAGATTGCAACCACTAACTTAAGAAAGGTTCTGTTAAGACTATTTACTATATTTAATAAGGGTTCTATTATAATAGGTTGGTATGCCATTTTAGTTATGAGTTTAAAGGATATTTATATTTTTATCTTTCTATATGTTTTTTTAATGGAACGAATGCAAACGAACCATGGGTTGTTATCTTTAATTTATTGTTATTTTTTATTATTCTAGTCATCTCTTCACCATAAAATTTTGATATAGGAGCAACCATGATTCCTTTGTCTTTTAGCTGTTCAATTAATTTATTAGGTATTTTTGGCGTGCCAGCTGTTATGATGATTCTGTCATATGGTTTTTCCTTATTATAACCATGGTAACCGTCCCCATGTATTATTTTAACGTTATTTATGTGTGCTTTTTTCAAATTATCTTTGGCAAAATCACATAATCTTCTTATTCGTTCAACTGAATAAATAAATCCTTTTTTACCAACCAGAAACGACATCACAGCAGCATTGTAACCAGAACCAGTACCAATTTCTAGGATTTTATTACCCTTCTTAATATTTAATAGTTCAATCATGTAAGCAACTGTGTAAGGTTGGCTTATTGTTTGACCATAACCAATCGGCAATGGATAGTTTTTATAAGAATCGTCTTTTAGTTTATCTGGAACAAATAATTCTCTTTTTGTTTTTCTTATAGCATCTATCACATTTTCATCTCGTATATCCATTGCCTTAATTTCATTTATCAAGGACTCTTTATCTTTTATAAGGCCCATATTTCTTTATAAGGAATTAAAAACATATAAATACTATTGTTTTTTAATTGCACTCATGGATGTTAGGGAAAAATATATTGAAGCAGGCAAGATTGCCTCAAAGGCATTACATTATGGTGCTAAATTTATAAAAGCAGGTGCTTCTTTACTTGAAGTAACTGAAAAGACCGAAAAAAAAGTGCTTGACATGGGAGGTGAGTTTGCTTTTCCCCCCCAGATTTCTTTAAATGAGATTGCAGCACACTACTGTGCAGATCCGCATGATAAAACTGTTTTTAAGAAAGGTGATTTAGTCAAATTAGATGTGGGTGTCATGATAGACGGGTATATTGGAGATAACGCCTTAACTGTTGATTTAGGTGATAATGAAAAATTGGTTAAGGCGTCTAGAGACGCACTTAACAATGCAATCAAGATACTTAAGCCCGGAATTACTTTATCAGAGATTGGCCAGACTATTCAAGATACTATTACAAGCTTAGGTTATGCTCCTGTAAGAAATTTATCTGGACATGGTCTTGATCAATATATTTTTCATGACAAGCCAAGCATACCTAACTTTAATACAGGTGATAACTTAAAATTAAAAGAAGGTCAGGTTATTGCTATAGAGCCTTTCGCTTCAAACGGTGCTGGGGTTATATTTGAAAGTTCTAGCCCAAATATTTTTTCTCTTACCAATAAAAAACCTGTCCGTAACATAATAACAAGGAATGTGTTGAAAGAGATTGAAAAATACAAGGGAATGCCTTTTACAACAAGATGGCTAACTAAAAAATTTCCAGAGTTTAAAGTTAGGTTTGCTTTACGTGAATTATTGCAACAGAAAATTATAACAGGATATCCACCTTTGCCTGATAGAGATGGCGGCTATATTAGCCAGGCAGAACATACAGTTATTGTTGAAAAAGACCCTATAGTAACAACAAAGATCTAATATTATCTCCTTACTCCTCTTTTAGTATATATGCAATAGAGTATCCTTTGCCCAGCAGAGGGTGATACAGGCCTTCTATATGGCACCATCCTTTTTGGTGGATTAATTTGTTTATTGTGTTGAGACCTGTGTGACAAATGAATTTGCAATCCAACTTCAACAGGATAATAATACTCATTTGTTTCCCATGGTTGTGTTGCTTTGTGTAGCTGAGAAATATCAGAAACAACAGAATCTATACTATGTTCTGAACTTACCATATGTTGTTATAGTAAGAATTAATATAAAATATTTATGTTAGTTTTTTGATCAATTTATCAATACTTAATAGCTCTTCTTTCCCAGATTTCATATTACGTAATTTAACTTTTTTCTGTTTTAGTTCTCTCTCACCGACAAAAATAACATAAGGAATTTTCATTATGTTAGCATAATTCAAATTCTTAGAAATACCTCTCCCAATAAGGTCTATATCGGCATTAATATCAGCTTTTCTCAAATCTTGTGCTATTTGTAGAGCTTTGTTTTTAGTATTCCCAATAGGTATAACAAAGACCTTTGTTACTGTTTTTTTAAGTTCTTTTTTACTGAGTTTTATAGCTTCCATTATTGGGACAAGACCAAAACTAATTCCCGTAGCTGGTATTTTTTCTTTGCTTTGCAATAATAACCCTATTAAATCATCATAGCGGCCGCCACCACAGATGGAAGAAGTAACTTTACTTTTACGCAAAAAGCCTTCAAAAACAATGCCAGTGTAATAAGAAAGGCCTCTTGCCAGAGAGATGTTAAAAATTACATTTTCCAGTTCTTTTTTTGAGAAATAACCAAATAATTCATTTAACTCATCAAGACCTTCTTTAGCCTCATCATTTTTAATTAAGTTTCTAAGTTGTGTTAAGCTTCCTTTTGCCTTGAAAATCTCATTAATCTTTTTTACTGAGCTTGCTTTCACACCAAGCTGTTTTAATTCTTTATTAACACTTCTTACTCCAATTTTTTTCAGTTTATCCAATATAATAATGGCGGGCA
>Ga0190334_1000448_pt1 | contig 21120 bp, 36 predicted proteins | sample 48720478_MG_FD_161270 | JGI IMG/M metagenome (GOLD analysis project Ga0190334, IMG submission 161270) | Hydrothermal vent sediment bacterial communities from Southern Trench, Guaymas Basin, Mexico - 4872-04-7-8_MG | ecosystem: Environmental > Aquatic > Marine > Hydrothermal vents > Sediment ...
CGAATTTAACATAGTCATCAAAGTTTCTGCCTACTTCTGTTTGTTGTATTATCTCGAGGTCGCTGTATTCCCTGTTCGCAACATCGCAGACCGTTAGTTTAATAACGTCGCCCTTATTAATTTTTCTCAGTGTTTCTTCTTGGTCTTTAGTCATGGCTGTATTCCTTTTGAAGTTCCACCATTGGTCTTGGTCGTCTTTTATCCCGCCTGTTTTAAGGCTTTTAGCCTCAACTTTTATTTCTTTCTTTGTTTCTTCTTTCAAATTATTTCACCTCCTTTAAATAGTCGTCTTCCTTGCTTATCTCAAGATAAACATGAGTTACGTAATCAACACAAGCCTGTATGCACTTCCTAAGAATACTTATCTTAAACTCCTTCCTTTGATTAATATTGCCGCCTTTTTCATATAAGTCTATGAGTTCTTCTTTCTGCTCATCATAAACGCCTTGCATGAGCTCCGTGGCACTATCATATATGCTGTGCTGATAAGGTATCGGCTGAGGGCTTACCCTAATCTCTCTTACCAGCATGAAAACATTCTTGCTCATATCCTTCTCAAAAGGCTTATGCAAAAAATCTGCTTCTTTGCTAACAACATGAGGTAACGTGCACGCATCCGTGCAATAATGAAAAAATTTTAACAAAGTTTCTCTGGCTTCAGAGAACCTTGCTGTCCTGTAGAAAGTCCTGAAATTCCATCTGAGTGCCAAGAATACTCCGCTTAGGCTTCCGCCTTTCCATACGAAACCTTTCTTCTTGGTCTTGGTCATTTTCCTGCTGTGCATCCAATAACCATAATCAAGATTATCCTTGTCAAGCTTGTCAGGGAAAACACTCCAGAAACTAATCTCGTCTTCCGTGACATTAAGAAAATCCCTCACAACCTCGGGCAATAAATCATAAGCCCTCTTAGCCACCGCTATATGCGTTTTCGCGTCCATAAATCTCAACTCCTCATTCTTTTTTTTTTGTAAAGCAAGCAAGGGAGCCCTCTTATTTCCCAGGAGATGGTTCTAATGAGAACCAGGAACGAGTAACCTCCCCTGCCTGCTTCTTTACTTAATTATGTGAATCATTAAATCCTTATCACCAAGCTTATTAAGACCGAACTCCACCAAATCTATTAATAACTTCAATTGCTCATCAACAGATAATAAACTCTTCTTTTTTCTTAGTCATTTTTCACCACGCGATTCTCATATAATAAACCACATCCACATCTTAAATATTTTTTGTAAATCTCATATTAGTTTTACCTCGCCAAGCACTTTACATTTCTTAACTCTAACCTTACCTTGCTGAACAGTTATAACATCTTTCCAATCAAACTCACAAGCAATCCAAGTATCACCTTCATCCCAATATAATAAGCGTGACAGATGAATCCCTGTTGAACAACCAACATGTGCTTTGTCTGGATTCTTTACTCTGCTTATTTTCCCATCTTTATAAATGAAATTCTCGTCGAAAACACTTCTATAAACACCTTTCTTAATCTTATACACTTTCTTATATAAGATGTTCCCTTCCTTTTTTGGCATAATCCCTATTTGAGCAATAAAAGAATATTTTTTAATCTTTAGTGATTTGTTAACATAACCCATATTAACCCACTGCTCCTCACAAACTTTGGCATTGCCATAAACCCTGGCATTGCCAGAAACCCAGGCATTATCAAAAACCATAGCATTACCATAAACATAGGCATTACCATAAACCTTGGCATCATCACAAACCACGGCATTGCCATAAACCAAAGCATTATCATAAACCCAAGCATTATCATAAACCAAAGCATTATCATAAACCCTAGTATTATCATAAACCCAAGCATTGCCAGAAACCCGGGCGTTATCATAAACCCAAGCATTGCCAGAAACCCAAGCATTACCAAAAACACAGGCATTATCAAAAACACAGGCACTATCATAAACCCAAGCATTGCCACTTTGGCTTAAATTACTTTCTTTTTCTATCCACCCACCAACATCACCTTCTTTAACATCAACAAAATCCTTAACAGCAACAACCCTAAACAAATACCTATTTATATCCTCGAAAAATTTTTTTCTTCCTAATCTAAATTTTTTATCACTCATTTTTCAAACCCCTAAATTCTCTCGGCATACTATCCAAGATATGCCTCTTATTCCTAACATCAAACTTCAAAACATCAACATTATCAGTGTTCTCAGCCAACTTATGCGACAAATCACCAAGCTCAGCCGTGAGCTTCAAATACTCCTCATTCCTAAGAAGCCTCTTATCAAGCTCAGCCTTCCTACTCGTCTCATTAGGAAACCTTTTTCTCCCTTCATCATCCACCTCGGTGCTAATATTTGAAGCCGTGCTATTCTCAATCCTGCTTATCTGCATCTTAATAGTCTTAATCTTAGTGCTAATAGCCGTCCTCTCAGCCAGCAAAGCCCTAAGCTTCTCAGCGCTATCCCACAAGTCCTGCCTAAGCCAGCCAATATAAGCGTCTTCCAAGTCCTCGTCTTTTAGCTCAGTGAACTTGGGCTTGCGACTCTTTATCAACTCCTGCTTTAAAACCTCGTTCTGCTCTTCTAATTCATTTATTAGCTTATCTTTCACGTCTTGCATAATAACCCTCCTCCATTCACAATTTTTTTTCTTCTTCCGCTTGGTCTTTCAAATACTTGTATTTCTGAAACTCAAGGTAATGGTGCTTTGCCATCTCCTTATAATAATTCACGTCCTTTAATATCATCTTCTTACATATAAAGTTTACTAAATTGCTCACCGTAGTGCCTTCTTTCCTCGCTCTATCCTCAAGCTTGTCCAGGACTATCTTATCAAAATTTATGGTCTTAATTATTTTTCCTGTGCTCGCAGGTTTCTTCTTCATTTTTAATTTAATTTTTTTTTAATTTTATTGATAAAGCCAAAACCTCGTCTTTTTTCTCTCATATATAACTATTCTTAACTATTTTTTAATTTTCTTACCTCTAACCAAAACCTTTTTTCTTGCCAGATAAGCATCTTCTCGCCGTGAGTTATAGGTGCCTATCCTTTTCTTATTAAAATTAAATTAAAATTTAATTAAAGTTTTTTCTGTGCATTTATGCTCGTCCCATTCGCACAGCCCGACAACTTCAATATATATTAATTTCATGTCTGAATGCCTTACAGCCGCCCATAAATCTCTCTTACAAACAGGACACTTAACTTTTAGCTTCCAAGCAACAGTGACCCTTGTTTTGTTTATTAAATGTATGTCTTGGCATTTCATAGGGTTCTTGTTCGGGTTGTGTTTCATTCCAAGCTTTCCTCTCGAGCAATGTTTTCAGGAATATAATTTGGCGGCACATATTCTTCTCCATTATGCTTGTGTATCGTCCTGTAACTCCCGTCTCTGAAAACATACACCCATAACTTCTTATTACATATAGGGCAAGTCACAAGGTCACGGCTAATAATTTCTTTATATGTTTCGTCAATCACCATTTTTCCCCTTCTCCCGCCATGTCCTCAAGCCAAGCCCTGAACTTAGTCGGAGTAAGCCGGTTATACTGGCTCAGCACTTCCTGATAAAGCCTCTTCTCTATCTTCTTCATCATCTCCCTCTCATCTTTTTCTTTAAGTCTCCTGCTCTGCACACACCATAATAAGCAAGAGCTTTATCAATAACCCCAGCAAAATCTACATCTTCTGCCATCATTTCACCTCACCAAAATTCTTTACTTACCAAAATTTGTAAACGGAGAACTTATTATTGCTTCCATCAAATCCTCATCTCCAGCGCGCCAAGCCTTAATAAAATCTTTTTCGGCTTTAACATCTATCGCTAATTGGTGTTGTTCACAAGGATTAATCCCTTTCTTCGCTAATTCTTCAAAATTAGCAATACACTTTTTCCCATCCCAATATTTACATCTAACTGGATAGTCACAACCCATCTTTACCACCTCAACGCCATTTTTTATTCTATTCTCTAAACCCTCAACCAATTTCTTCAAATCTCGTTTTCTAAAACATCTTTGAAACTAAGCTTGAACAACCACTCATTATATTCTATTATTTTTAGCCTTATTGTTGCTTGAGCTTCAACCTTCCCATACCTCTCAACAATCCTATGAATTTCCTTTACAATATCTTCAGCAGTATCATAATCTATTTCTATCATTGCCTTATCAGGACGCTCCTTTACCAATAATTCAGGTTTATCCTTATACTTCAAATAAAACTTACAAGCAGACCTGATATGTTGGAAGATTTCTTGTACTATTAAATCAACAACCTCGTATTCGTTATCAATCGTATCAAAATTATTGAATATCTCTACCCATTCATCTGCAAAAACTTCTGATTCACATCTCTCCTTTATTCTTTTTTTGATTTTAACATATATTTTCTTTTTCAATTCATCCAAGTCCAAAGGCTCGGGCTTAACCACCATTCCCAATCCTCATCTTTTTTTTATCTTAATCTTCTTGAATCCTGTCTGGAAGTCCTTAATACTCGCCTTGAAGGTGGCTTGGCAATTCTTACACACCAAGTAAAAGTACTTCACGCCTTTGCTTTCTGTCATGTATGTGTAGAAGAGGTTTCTTGATAGCGTTCCTTTTTTCCAACAAGCAGGACAATTCAAAACAAAATAGAAATCCTCTTCCTCAAAACCCCATTCCTTCTGCCTCCTAAAAATCTTTTTCTCACTCATTCTTCTGTCTCGTAGCTTCCGCATTCTTGATTATAACCATCGCATACGTAGCAGGCTATTAGCATGGTTCTGTCCTTGCACTCCATTATTTTCTCTTCCAAGCCAGGATTCTGCTCAATTAAGTCGTTTATATGCTTTTTCCATTTACAAAGCTCATAATCGGTTTTCATAATTTTCACCCCGTTCTTTTTTTTCGTAATTGTATTAACTCTCTTAACTCTTTCTTCAAGCTTCTCGTCTGCTTCATATAAGCCACGCTAAGCCTATACAATCTTCTCACTTCTCTTAACAGTTTCATCGGAGAAAACTCTGTCTCGTTCTCCTTTATTTCCTCTGCCTTCACACCAGCCTCTATTATCTTCTCGTTAAGCTCTAATAGTTTCTGGTCTAAGAAATCTTTCTCTCTTGCCACGAGCTCAGCATAAAGCTTCTCAAATTCCGAGTCATCTATCTGTTTAGATTCGTGTTTCCTTAATAATTCGTGGCGTGCTTCTGTGTGCGGATTCTTTATTTTAACTGCCATTTTAAGCTCTTTTCCTTTGAAACCCCTAACCCTTTGGTAAGCCTAAAAAAAAGGGCTCGTATGAGGCTTTTATGTGCGTTTACGAGCGTCTCTGGGTATGAAAACTTCTTCAACCAAATATTTATACAAAGCGTCTGGGTCTTCCGGGTTCCGGGTTAAGCCCGCAGGCGTGTTCTCCTCATTCATAATTCTTCACCTCCTTTTATTCTCATGCTTCTTTCTTCCATCTCATCATAGAACCTTGCTTCCATTCTTTCCCAGTCAGCGTCCATCTCCGCAATATCCTCGTCATACTGCCTAATCAAGTCTTCAGTGCTTTTCTCTGACTTATTAGTCTTGCTCATTTTTCATCTAATTTACTTATTGCTTCTTTCAGCCATTTTAAGGCGATGTGTAGGTCGCCATCCTCATGTCTATGAGCCACTATAATCCCATCAAGCCAATATCTATCATCATCGCCGGGTTCAATCACGATTTTTTTCTCGTCAGGAAAAGAGTCTTTTGATATTATTAATTTCATCTTCTCACCTCTAATTTTTCAGATATTATTCCCTGAGCGAACAACTGCCGCTCGGTATGTGTGAAAAATTTTTGCAGTTCGATTCCGTTTCTTCTTTTCATGCTTCCCACCTCCTGGGCGCTTAATAAAATAGTGTGTGGGGCTTGGTATTTAAATATTTTTCCTTTTTAATATATTTTTCTGTATATTACAAGAATAAGAAGCCGCCACGCCCGAGGGGGGGAAATAAGAGCGTTTTGGTGGCGGCTATGAAAAAAAAATATTTTTATTTCTTGGCAAAAAAGACTCTTCCGAGCTTCTTGCTTGGCGCTACTAAGCTCTGGAACTCGGCGAATCCGCCAGCCGCTAAAAACAAGAAGAAAGCGGTCTTCAAGCTCCAGACCGGCTCGACATCAAAAGCCGCTGCTCCCCCAACAATTAATGCTGGGAAAGTGCTCACCACGAACTGTCTCCAGTCAAACTTCTGGTTGCTTTTAAGCCAGCCAATAATGTTTCTTGTCATCACTGCCAGAGCAATCACGCCAAGATAAACGAGTTGCATTGCTTCTGCTTCCATTTCATTCCACCTCTGGAAAAAATTTTTTTTTTATAAATCTAGCCTAAATCAAGCCTCACATTATATCTGAAAGTAATTCCTACTTCTCTGTGAACGCCGAAAAGCTTCTGTGTCGGTCTCGCCATGACTTTAAGGTCTCTCATAGCATAAGGGTTTCCGCTGCTGAAAGTCCCGTTGCAAATACGCTCTCCCCTATTAGCATCGCATTCAAAAGGCACATGGTGATGTCCTATAACGAAATAATCATAGTCCTGATTCAAGGCTCTCATCATCTTCAGAACCCTGTTATCAGCTCTCTCAATACCATACCAGGGTATCTGCCAGAACTTCTTAATCCTGTCGCCGTGCTCCAAGTAGAACTTCCATCCTTGAACATTAACTATCTTCCACCATTTCTTGTCCACATCGATTCGTATGTTCCCTATGTTTCTAAGGATTTCCTGTAAGTTCCTGTAAATAACGTAATCCCAATTAACATGCGTTAATTCCTCGTTCTTCTTGCCGACCCTGCCGTGATTACCGCACACACAAGAAACCTTAATATTGTCATAATATCTGCTTAGGCTTCTGAGAAAACCAGCTATTAATTCCTGTCCCCTGAACATTTGCTCAACAACGTCCGTGGTCACTCTCGAGCTTTGCCCCTTGTAAATCTGTCTTCCTTCCACTATGTCTCCGAGCATGAAAACATTAAGGTTGTCTATCCCGCAATCCTTCCTGTGCCTCTCAGTGATGTTAAGCACGCTCGTATAAAGCTTTCCGAGTCTTTTCTCAAAAACATCTATGTTATATTCCAAGTAGCCTGTTTCTTTGCGTTGTATTTTCTCTCCTATCTGGCAATCGCTGAACAACAAGACAAGTTCTTGCTCTTTATGACTCGTCTTTGGTATCGTCCTCGGATACGCTTTCAAAGGCTTGACCACGTGCAAAGCTGTTTTAAGCTTCTCAACTAATCTCTCCTCGCTGATTCTCTTATTCTTCTCTTGTTCATACAGGCTTTTATAAAACTTGGCTTCGTAAAGAAGCCTCTCATAATTTTTCTTTCTTATCCGCCCGTTGTTCTTTACTTTTTTCTCCAAGCTCATTTTCACCCTCTAAAACGCTTTCCAAAAAAATTTCTTCAAGAATAGTCTTCACATCCTTACAATCATCACAAACCATTCCCATCACCCTTTTTTTTAAATTCGAGCTCCTCAAGCTTCTCGCTGAAACGATTAATCTCAGAGCAAATCATCTGCTGCGTAGTATTAAGATGCTTAAGCTCATACCAACCCGTAGTTATAAGCTTATAAGCTGCTCGTATTTTTCTACAAATATTTTTTAAGCACATCTTTAAACACATCACACGGCACGGCACACAACAAGTTCTTCTTAACATCTCTTAAACGAAGTATCCCAGCAAGCTTTAAAAAACCGTTTCTCTCAACAAAAACAGGGCTGCCGCTCATCCCCTTATTGCCAGCGCCGCTTAACACGACATAACGCTGATTCTTATACGTTATGACAGCGCTCACATTAGTCCTGGTCACTGTGCGGAAACCAGATTCGGGGTATCCTATTATGTAAGCTTCTTCTCCTATTAATAAGTCATCACACCTTATAATCTCGGTGCGGGGAGTCTTATATTCGTCTCTCGCACTGCTAAGAATGCTTATGTCATGTTCTTTAAGTGTTTCTTCAATCTTGGCTTCCAAAGACCATCCTCCGACATCATAAAAAATTATTTTCCGATTCAATATTTTCTTAAAATTAAATTCCGGTGGGTTTATCACGTGATAAACGCTTATATAATAACTCTTGTTTTTCTTATCAGCGAAATTAAAAGCTGTTCCTCCAGACACGCACCCGTTCGGGATGTTAGCCTTGCTTAATCCGATTATGCCTGTCAAAACCTTGTATGCGTTATTAAACACGTCCTGATATTTTTTTAAGCGTATTATTCTTTGTCTTTCAAATACGAACCGGTTCATGCTTGTTTCTTGCCCGGTCATTTGTGATGATAACACGCAAAAAAGCGATGCTCCAACAAACATTTTTTTTAAAAAACTTCTCATTTCATTGAATCAACATTTTTATGATATAACCCAGTAAGCCGCCTCCTGTTAGGAAGCCGAGAACTTTCAATGACGCCACCGCCCCGATTCTGAACCTCGTATTCTTCTCTGTCTGGCTGTTGAGCTTCCTAAGATGCTCATCCACTTGGTCAAACCGCAGGTTCACGTCTTCTTTGAAATTATCTATTCTTTCCGCAATTACTTCGTTGGTTATTACTTCACGCATTTTCTTCTTAGTCCTCCTCATATTCTTATCCTCCACGCATCCCACCAATCAATGACGTTGAGGTATTCGTAAGGAAGCCATGCTCTTCCGAACTTACCCCAAGTCGTTCCCCAACTGTTCTGAATAAGGAAAGCCTTCTTCCTATCATCGTAGCCTATGATAGCAACGGCATGACCCCCAAGAGCTCTACTATTGTCAGGTAAAGGAACGTCTTTGTCTCTGAGATTAATGAAATTCTTCCATACTGGTATGCCGAGCAGAACAGGATGATAACCTGCTAATGACGCCTTAACATCCTCAACTCCGCTTAATCTCAAGTATTCTTTTACCCGCCAGAACTTAGCGAAGCTATCAGCGAATATTCCCGGCTTATAATTAGGCATGTAATCAATGTAAGGCATGAGCTTCTCAGGGCAAACACCGATTTTGTGCATGGCTTTGCAAGCGTCCCTGAGATAACTACCGGCGTCTTTCGGGAACAAGCCGTTAAGCTTCCTGCTATGATAATAGTTGTGCTGTTCGCTGCCGTCAATCCACCAATGCTTGCCGTGCCTTATTTTTCTTTCCATCTCAAAAACCAAGATGGCGGCGTGAGCAGAACAGGAATTCATCATCCCCTGATTCTTAATATTACTCGCATAATTTTTCAAGCTAATCATTGGCAGAGCAGTCAGCCCAGAGAAAACATGGTCTCTCTTGTCTTTCCGGTCTTTCTTCAAGCCAAGCTTCTTATGATGCTTGGTGATAATCCTGTGTTCTTTTTCAAAGCCGAACATATTATTTTATCCTCCAAATCATCACGACCTCGTAAAAGGCGGGTCTGTTCTCATGAGCCTGTCCTCCTCCAGCAGCGTGACTTGTTGCAGCACCTGTGCTTTCCGAGTCAATACTAATCAATGACAAATTAGCACCAGTTCCTTCTTCGAAAGTCCCATAGTAACTTGGTTTTTGATAAGAATGTGTGTGTGGGTGGCTGTGAGAAGGCATTTCATTTATAGTCAATGTGTGCGTGTCTTCTCCGCCAGTTGCTCCGCTCGTAGAGCTTCCTCTAAGGAATCTCTGAGTAACATTTAGGTCTGGAGCGTTCTGATTATAATAAGGGCTGTCAGGGTCTGTGATTAGTTGACCGTTGCATTCCACGAAACCATCAGGCAAGTAAGGAGTAGCGTAAACCTCGTAGTTCTCACCACTCACAAAAATATCATCATTCAAGCTCAGCTGCGTCTCACCATCAACATCTGTGACATAAGTCTCTGTGCCATCAGTGGTGTTAAGGACAATCATGCTCTTCTTAACACCATCAGTTACGAAAGTGTCGCCGCTATTAATAAGCTTATTACTGCTCGTCCCGTCAGCCGTGCCATTTGTTATTTTATAAAAAGTCTTAGTCCACGGTATTATAGCGCCGATAGGCACCTGCACAGCCTTCACATAATTAGCGTTCGGCAACTCCCCATTCTTATTAAGAGTGTTGTACCCGTGTGTCTCCTCAGAGTATCCGTTCAAACTCATATTCACACCTCGATTGTTTGTCTTGCTCGTATCCTTAAAATAATGATAAGCCTTTTGCTGCTTGTCTTATCTATGCCTGTAAAAGTTCCGAGAGCAGCCAAAAGCTTCGTAGCATCATTATTAACAACACCCACAGCGTTAAGAGTCTCACCATTACACTGAGTATCACTAACCACGCTTCTAATAGTAACTTCCATCTTGCCACTGTCAAGACTCGGATAACCACTCTCAAAACTCTTATAATCACCAGTCCCAGCATCAAACTCCACCTTGCTATCAAGGTCGGTATCCGTTACCTGCGGTGTTGTCTGGTCTTTACCCATACAAAACTTGTTAACAGCACTCCTCGTGGGGCTCGCTATGAAAGCCCTCTCAAGCATTATCTTCAAACCATCATTAGTAAGCTGCACAGTCATGATATCACCCTTTTCATGTTACTTCTAAAACCTTGACAATAATGGCGGGGACTAACTCGCCCGCACCACCCTTAGCCGATATAATCGTTCCACTCGCAATAACTTGTAAGTATAACTCGGAGCCTGCCGTTGCAAAACTATGCTCAGCGCCATTACTTACTTCCTCCCAATCATTACCCCTCGCTGTTTTCATCCTAATAATAGGACTCGGTCCTGTTATCCTGCTGCTCGGAATAATACACTTCGCCTTTGTAATCGTCCCTCCTATGTTCTTGAAAACAGGTCCTAACGTTAACACCTTGACTCCCGGGAATGTTGGCATCTTCATATCACCGTTAAGTTCCACACTATGCTCGTGTTAAAAGTTTCATTTAATACAGCGTTATTGTAGTCTCCGAAACAGCTCACGTTCTTAGTCTCATTGATTGTAAGGTTGAAAAAGTCTTGGAAGCTTGTTGTGAGAGTTAAGCTCGGGCTTCCCGTGATATTATCATTCCCCACTACTAATTTTTGAATGTATGTCGTGCTGTTCGCTGTCGCTCTCACCCTGACCGTTATGTTCCTTGTGCCATTATTTGTAAGCCTGTAACAAGGAGCGGTGTTGCCCTGACCGTAAGCACTCGTATTAAACTGTGTGAAAGTCTGGGTTATGAAAGCCGTGAAGTTCGTATCCAACAAACTAAGGTTTAAGTTGCTTATGTTCACAGGATAATAAATCTCTGAGAGTTCCTGGCTCGCATTAAGGCTTCCGTTGCCCGCACTAATTCCCAGAGGAAAATCTGCTTTTTCACAACTATTTAACAACACACCCGCCATTATTATTATAAGTAAAAAACCAGTGTATTTCAAAATCTCACCTCGTTATTAGCTGTGTCAACAGTGGCTGTGGTCTCATCGCTTATCACGAACCTCGTATCAACGAATTCCTCCTCATACTGGTTATCCTGATGACAAATACTCACAGTCACAGGGGTGTTCGTATAAGTGTCCTGCCACTTCCCGCCACTTTCGCCCCAAGCATAAGTCTTCTTAGTAGTCCCGTCACCGAAGCCTATGCCCCAAGCCCCGTCATAACTCACATCCCTCTCCTGCACCTCAAGCTCCGCCCTACAACGAACATCATCCCTTAAATAAACAACCCTATTAATAAAATCAATATTCCTTGCTTCTATCTTCTCCAACTTACTAATCCTGTCCTCAATATCCTGTATTGTCCTCCTCTCCATAACAGGCTCTTGACCAATATCAATCACGTCATAAATATCAGGCCAGCGATAAGCAATCCTTATAACAACCAAAGACGTGGTAACATTATTAATATTATCTTCCACTCTCAGAGTCTGACCTGCTCTTATAGGTTCGTCTGTTTGTTCAACAGGAAGCTGATTTGTGGTTGGCGTTGGCTGAGAGAACCTGTCAAGAAGCTCCTGAGCTTTTAACTCAGCATCAGCCACCGTCCGAATATCAGGATAAACAAAAGTATCCTCTGACAAGTCATAATCAGCTATGCTATTCTCATCCCTTCTGGTGACCGTAATGCTAACATGAATAGCATAATTAACAACAACATTATCCGTGCCTGAACCAGGAGCCGTTTCAAATATTATTTTTTTATTCTCTTTATCCACGACAAAATCATAACTCCCGCTCGTCCCATCAGCCACTCCCATAACTTGCCTGGTCCCATTAACTTCCACCTCAACTATTTCTGGTGTCTTACTAAGAGCAAACTCTTTTGTGCTGCCATCACCATTAAATGTTTCTTTCCTCCATTCAAGCACAGGAGCACCAACTACAGTGACACTGTTTATTATGTCCTCGGTATCCCAATCCCATTTAGGCACACGCCCAACGTTTGTTGTTCCATCATAATTAATTCTGAGTATCTGACTGCCGAGTTCAGTTCCTTTATTCTTAAAAACCACCTTGTCATTCTCAGGGTCGTATCTTAACACCCAATTCAGGATTCTTCTGAGTTTTTGTAATCTCTCAAGAACCTTATCTCTAATACACGGGAACCTTGAGAAAACAAATTCGCTTCCGCTATCTTCAACATCAGCTGTTAATCCGCCATAAGTTTCTATGAGGTCTTTTGCTATCTCACTTATAACTCCGCCCGTGCTTCCGCTACTCTCATAGAGTTCGGTTACTTCTCTTCTCTGAAGCTGCCATAACTTGTTCTTAGCAGTGACTTCAAAACCCATCCCTTTAGGACTCTTAAGACTCACATTACCTCTGAAAAGATAATGTTCTCCTCCTGTGACTTTACCTCTCTTTATTATCACAGAATCATTATTTTTTATATCAATAACATCAGTGACGTTTATTCCGAGAAATATTTTTGCTTCACCAATCTCTTCACGAATACTATCTGTGACTTCATACCAAGCAACGTAATCAGTCACATCCACTCCGTTTATCTCAACATAAGTTTTTGAACCTGTTATGCTCATCTCGCATCAACCCCTTCTACAAGTATAAGCGTGTAATGAAGCACGTAACCAACATCTCTTAACTCGGTTCTGAAAACAACGCTTTCAGGAAGAACATTAAAATATTTGTTCTGGCTTCCAGAACCAGCCGTGTTATCAGGGTGAAATAAAGGATAATAATGCCAAGCATCCGGTATTCCAACAACATTACTCCAATCATCAAAAATCTTCATGAACGCTTCCTGTTCGGTTTGAGTACCGATTTTTATCCCTTCAACAGTGATAGTTCTTATCCTGCCTTGTATCTGCCCTATCAAAGTCTCGGTGCTGCTTGTCAAAGGCAGATTAAGCTTGCTGACAGGCGTCTGATTATATATCTCCTCACTTATAATCTTGGTCTTAGTAGCCGCATCATTCAACAACACCTGTGTTACACCATTACTATTTGTTAATCTTCCTCTCTCATTAGCCATGTTTATTCACCCGAACGTTCCTTGCTCCACCAAAGCCCTTATATGAGCATAACTGCTCTGTTCAAGCCTCTTAACATCCGTCACACTACTTGTCGCATAACCAGTATAAGTTCTTCCTTCAAAAGTGGTTTCCAAATCAAGACCTCTTGTTCTGCCAGCTCTATAACGCGCCATGCTCTTCAATACTTGAAGTTGCCTGTTATATTCTTCTGTGAGAAGCCTGTTCACTTCCAAGGTGTCCTTGGTAGAACCATAAAGATTTGCTGCTTCTATTCCTTGCTCCACCAAAGTAAGAAGCTGATTTTGCTGCTCCTCCGTCAAATCAGCGTTATGTAAAAGGACATTAACAGCTAATTCCTGTATATCACTTAACTCTTTCTTCTGAGCTTGAATCAAACGCAACATCTCTTCCTCATCCAAACTCTGAGCTAAAGTCCCACCATAATAGCCTATGAGCTGAGAAGCGACAGGAACACTAACACCTCTTAAATCAGTTGTTCTTGGAGACGCAGGCAGAGTTGTTTCTTTATCGTCCAATCCTAATAATTTTCTAAGCCAATCAGGAATTTTAGCGTTGCTTATTGCTTCAAATAATTCTCTGAGATAAATAAATTGACCGTAAAGACCTGATGAAGTACTACCCAATCCTAATGCCGCCACAAACTTTTCTTGTAAATTACCTTCCTCCATTAATTTCTCCAATTGATTAACAAATGCTGTTCCTGCAGGGATACCTATTGCTAATCCGCTTGTTACTAATCCTGCTTTACCTCCGAATAATGAAAGCAACGTGCTTGGTCTTTTAAAAAAAAGTCTTATGCCCGCAAGAGATAGGGATATGTCTCTTATGTCTTTTATAAGACTTGTTTCCTCGCTTTTTTTTCCAGGCATGACGCCCGCAGCAGGGACTCCTCCGCCTCCTGTTACGAGCTCAAGCCTCGCTTTTATCTCCGCTGGCATCTCTCCAACTCCCTCTTCTCACGCACACAATTAAGGTATTCCTGCCTTATTTTTAAAAATTTTATGCTGAGCTTATCAAAATCCTCTGGGTGCATGTTATACTTCTCAAGGAAACTAAGCTTTAACAAGTGCCTCTGGAGGAGTCTTGCTCTCAGCCCTTTCGGAGCCTCCTCCCAAGCCATCTTCCGAAGGGCTGCTTTTTTCGGCATCACCCAACTCGTTAAGCTTATTATAAGCCCGTATTATCCTCAGCACGTCCTTCCTCGGAGTGTTCTTAAGCTCCTCCTCAGTCACTTCCTTATTTTTTATGCTCTTAACAAGCTTTAACCGTTGAAGCCTTATAAGGTTAAAGCTCGTCTCTTCCTCCCCAGAAGCGGGGTTAAACTTTTTCTCCTTAGCCTTCTCAGTCACTTCCTCCTCGTCACCCCAAGTAAGCTCTCTTATCTCAAGGTCAACAGGTTCTTTCCCGCCAAGCCTCACATTCCTAACGATTTCTTTCTCCATGTTCCCGACCTCCCGGTCTTTTTCTTTTTGCCTCTTCTCAGAGGTCTTTCATTCTCGCCCAAACATAAAGGGCTTTTAGTGTCTAACACCAATTTATGTTACCGTCCACCACTTAACAAAAACGTTGCTCGCTCCTGTCTTGCCGCTCGTCTTCGCCCTACCGCTGAAAGTCACGAGCACGACATCACCAGCACCCATAGTAATAGGCTTGCTAATACTCTCTATTATGCATTGGTCCAAGTAAATCTCTGCTTTTCCGTCTCCGCTATTGCTTCCCTGACTGAAGATAAGATGTAATTCCTTATCAGCCGCCGGCTCTGCTTCTGATTCATCATCTACTGGGCTATTGGCTTGCCCGTAAAAATCATCTCTCAAAGTAGTCGCTACCGTGCTGCTCATAACAACCGTGGCACTCCAAGTTATGTTCCTCTCTCCAGCAACAGGCATGCTTATGAACACGGTGTTCCAATCGCCGTAAACAATCATGTTATTATTATAAGTTATGCTCACACTTCTCACACCGCTAACACTGCTCGGAGTATCACCCCACTTGAAAGTTCCTTCGCTCGTCATAACCCAAGGATGCGTGGTCGGCGGATTATAAGCCGTGGCGCTTGTGCTGCTCGTAACACTCTTACAAATAAGATTAGCCGTGCAAGTCAGCACTCCTCCGAGAGTAGCGTCAAGAGTAAAGCTGTCAATAAAACAACCAACATAGGTGTCAACGTCATCACTGCTACCCACACTACCACATTCTATGCTCGCAGGAATAATATGAGTGTTCGCTGTCACACCAGTATAGTCCGCTTCTGTCAAAGTATAAGGGTCTGCTGTCGTCCCGCTCCCATCCTTCGGGCCTATGGCGTGCTTCAAAAAACTAAACTCATGCACCTCGTAAACAATTGTGGGCCTGCAACTAAACCTTGTTTTGACAAAATTCTGTGCTTCCCTGCCATCACCAGCCCCTCTTATCTCATAAATATCCCATCTGCTGTCAGGGGTGTAACTCTTAACCGTGCCAATAACTGTGTTCGTAGTGGCTTCTGTTCCCCAAGTAGTTTCATCTCCGCTCTGCAAAGCGGTCTTAATATGCGTCCAAACCATTTTCTATCTCCTCCTATTCTCCCGTGTTAAAACGTTTAAATTGATATTCCAGGGTGCAACGACTCAAGCCTTGCTCCCTATTGTAAGGTATCAGTATAGGACCATTAATCTTCTTAGGCTCGATAAGCTCTCCTATTGTGCTGTCACTCCTCCAATTAGCCCTGGTTTTCCTTATTATCTCCCTCGCAACCCATTTAACCACCATCTCATTGTCAAGCTTTAAAATATAAGTGCTTGTAATAGTCTCACCATCATAACTTGTAAGGTCTGAGCTGCTGAAATTAAGGTTTCCCGTGCTTCTGCTCCATTCAACCGTGCCAGCGCTCAGACTCGCAGGGTCTGTGAAGCTGTTATCATCATTAACCGCTGTCACAGTGCTGAAAGCCGTCCCGTCATGCTTAATATTAGTCACCGAATTGGGAACGTCAGCGAAGCTGAGCCTCGGATTATTGCTGATAGTCCCAAGACTCTCATCCGTGCTTGTCAAGCTCAGTATCCCCGTCTCTTTGCTGCTAACAACATCAACCTGCAATGTTACCGTGTCATAAGTAGTATTATCCCCTACACCGATTATTTCCCCGCTCTCATGAATCTTAGTTATTATAACCCTCGGATAAACGTTCTTGCTCGTAATCTTCGGGCTCGGCCAATCAGCATAAATCCAATTAGCCCCTCCCCTATTATTGCTATTAGGGTCTGTCAGGTTGTTTCTCAGGAAATTCCTATACTCGTAATGCGGTTCAAGTCTGCTCGCCATCTTATCCGAACTGCTCCCTTATTATCTGATCTATTTTCTCCTGATTATAAAGCACCCGCCTAATAGGCGCAAAAGGCGCCATCCCCTTAGGTAAAGACGCTCTTTCTTCTCTTGACAAATCCTTCTTCTTAATCGGAGTATCCGGGAAATCGTCAAGCCCGTAAAGGTCGAAGTACTCGAAAGTCCCGTACTCAAGATAACTGTTGCTTACAATCATTCCATTCGCATAATAACTATGAATATCTTTAATTTGAAAATCATAAAAAGGTTTATAACCCCATCTATTAAAATCATCAGTTTTAAATTCTTTTTTTATTACTTTAATCACTTTTGATTTCTTAAAAACATCTGGGTTAATATATGATTCTGGCCCGGGATTAGTTACAACATAATGAACATTTGGTATTGGGTTCTCAATTATTTGCGGACTGAATCTTTTATCAAAAAAATGTAAATGAATTATTTTCCAATCATCTCCTAAGACTTCTTGTAACTCTTTATCTCTCTCAATATCTTTTTGTTGATTTTTATGCCAGAAAGCACCATCAGCTTCAAAAATTGTTTTTATATCTTCACAATAAGCATCCACGAAGTGATTCCCAACCTTCTTCTGAGATTCAAAATTAATATTTATTGATTTTAAAAAATTCTCAAGTTCTTTCTCAATATTTGTTTTATAACCTCTTTGTGCAAGTATTCTTGAAGGATGTAATTCAGGATTCTTATCAAATTTTTCTCTTGCTTTCTCCCTCATTTTTCTCCTTGCATTTAAACTTCTTTTCATACCAGTATGCGGATTATGACCTTTATTCCAAAAAGATGTTCTACAATCAACACTACAAAACTTTTTTCTTTTAGTTTTAACTCCGCAATTCAAACAATATCTTTTTATTCCGCTTCCTTTATTATGTGCTTTCTTTATCTTAGTAAACACATAATCATTCACCTTCACTTCTGAAGCTTTAACCCATTTATTACATCCATCTCTGAAGACAAGCACTTTGTGTTCGGGAGTAACAAACAACTCATGATTTCTTCCCTTTCTATACTCACTAATTATTTTAATAGCAACGTCTCCTTTTTTTAGTTTTCTTTTAAAAACTTTTTCAACAGGTTTATATACTCCGCTCTGAGTCAACAACAAATCACCAACTCTTATTTGTGAAGCCATCAACACACCTCTTTTGGTTAAAATCCTGCTTCGACCATCAACACAAGCATAATAAACATCGTTGTCAATGTTTAATTGTCCGCTTTCATCAACATAGCTGTGAAAACCTCTTATGTATCTCCCGGTTTTGAACAATCCGAGCTTCAAAGCCTCGTCCTGTATAGCATTAACTATTCCCTCACCCAAGAGGAATAATACTTTCCTCCTGAACTCATCCCAATTAATTATCTCGTAAGTTTGACCTTTATAGTTCAACAACATTTTTCACGGGTTTCTTTTAAAAACCCATCCGGCGAGGAAGAAGAAACCCTTAAAGACCTCGCCGGACAGGGAAAAAAGAGGTGAGTGAACATCACGTGATAGTCTCCTGAGTTCTCTTCTTGCACCTAAAAACATAAGCCACAGCCACACCCTTAACCATGTCAACGCCAAGCCTCTCAACCACGACCCAAGCATCATAAGTCCCTGGCGTGCTGCCTTCAATAATAATGCTCACATCAGGCATTATAAGGCTTGCCTGAGACTCCTCAGCGCTCACATACAAAACCCCTTCTCCATGGTCAACCCACCCGGCTTCTATGAGCTTCTTATCAATATTAGTGCCGTACTGCAAGTCACCGACAAAAGTGTTATCGCTCACACTCCTATTAGTTACTTGTCCCTCGCTATTAACCGTCTCGGTCACCTTCCTATGCGTAAGGGTCTTGCCGAACTTATCATGCAAATCCTTCATATACTCCCTGAACCTCACACCGTCAGGGTCGCTTCTCGTTTTAACCATGTTAATTACCCGCTATATCCATCCTCCTGCCGAGCATACTAATAAGCTCTTCTATCTCAGCTTTTAACTGCTTAACCACCTCGGCGATATTAACATAAACCTCTCCCACAGTCACACTTTTGCTTCCGAGAGTGAAGCTCGTCTCATCATCATAACTGCCCCCTGTCATTGCTACTACGCACTGCAGAGCAGCGAGCAAAGTCTCCAAGTCTAATCCCAAGTTGTAATCCTTGTCGTTGCTCGTAACCCCCGCCTTATACTTAACCCTTATATTCTTAACACCATCAGGAATACTATGAGTTATGAAACTAAGACGTCCTTCCTTCGTCCACTGAACATTACGCACACTTATCTGATTACTCACAACCCTGTCAGTATCAGGATAAATCTCAAACAATTTTGGTGCTGTTCCGAAACTACCACCGCTAAGCCTCGCTCTCACCCAATAATAATCCCCTAAGCCGTTAACACTTGTCCGCTCCCAATCAGCCGGCCAATCCCAATAAACGTTACCATCAGCAAGGAACTTGTCAGCGTTCGTAACACTCGCAGTAACATTACTAAGGCTCGCCCATGTGCTGCCATTATAATACTCCCACGTGACGGCAAGACTGCCCCCGTCCGTTCCCGGTGTTTGTAATCGTATCCAGCAACCCATGAAAGGATAACCCAGAGCCAAGTATAATGCGTCATTACTCGCTGGGCTGCTATTAAAAGGATAAAACGTTGTGCTTGGGTTTTCCGCGTCGCTTTGCTCGTCAGTATAACTTGTTCCGCTCGCATCATAAACCTGAACCTCGCTGAAAGTGTTCTCGTTCCTATCAAGGAACCATACTTCTTCAACGCTTGTAACAGGGAACTCGTCAAGCTGAATATAATCATACCTTTCTCTTATCTCGCTGAAAGGCCTGTCCGTCCTCGGATAACTGTCCGCTTTGTAACCATCAAAATATTTTGTGAATGTCGTGCTGCTCCAAACCCTTCCCGTTATCTCCCTGAGTCTCTCATGAGCTACGATTATGAAATTGCTTATAATACTATCATTTAAAGGGCTGTCATCAGCCAAGTAAGTGTAAGAAGCATAAAGAACGTCCGTTCCCAGAGCAGTGACGCCTTCGTCCGTCAGGATTATTCTCCCGCTGTCCTTATCCAAAGTGTAATGAGTGGTTTCTGTCAAGCTGGTCATGTCATTGCTGCCGCTCGGAGCATGATACAAGCTATAAGTCCCAGCGATTATCTTATCATGGTCTAAATCAAAATGCTTATTACTATTATCGCCTGTCCCCACGTTCTCGTCTATTGCTTGCAAGCCTATCCCGGCTCTCTGAACAACCTTCGCAGTAGTGGTTAATACCATTCTAAAAACCTCCTAAAAGAACAGAAAATTATACTTATCATTCTTCTTCTTTTGGCTCCTGCCAATTCCTCCTATTATTTTTGATTTGCCTCTTGGCAAATTGGGAAGCCCAGCATTCCCTCACAAGTCACGCCAGGAATACTGGGGGGTTAATTAAAAAAAAATAATTTTATCTGTATCCGCAAACCACGTTAACCTTCACGCTCGTGCTGTTCAAGCTCACATCATCAACCCTAAGAGCGAACCTCTTGGTGCTGCTCCAATAAGGCTTGTCAAAGCTTATCACGTCATAATCCGTGGCGTTATTCACATACCATGCACCGCCCATAATATTATCCGTGCTTGCCTGCGAGCCATCAGTTGCGCTCACAACATAATCATTTTTCCAAAGACCTATTCTTTTCAAACCGCCGAGCTCCAAGAATTGTATCTTCTTAATAAAAGCTTGTGTTGCGCTCTCCTGAACAGGCGTGCAGTTAACAGGCACCTTGTTATACCAAGAGTAATTAACTCCGACAGGCCAACTATCATTGTAATAAGTGTAATTAGCGCTGACATTCACACCGTTATATGGGCTGCTGTCATTAACAAGAACTATGTTGCCATTATCATAATTGACTGTGTAATCACCGCTCGGAACAACCGCTCCGCTCGAAGTATTAAACAACACGACACTATCTTCTTTTATGCCCACATCATTATAAGTGAGGTTGTCACCTCCAGAAGCATTCGTCAGGAGAAGATTAGTCTCATTAACCACGCTTATCTCCTGGTAAGCACTAAGAGTTATGTTGCCTGCTTGGTAATCCGCTGAGTAATTACCTGAGCCGAGACTCGTCCCTGTATGCACGTCAAACACGACCACGTCATACACGTCATCATGGCTAAGCTCTGTTATGTTACCATAACCAAGTATATGAGTCTCGTTCGTTATGGTTGTGCCGTTATAAAGGGTTGCGCTCGCAACAGTCCAATATTCCTTGGCAGACTTCGCTGTGAAGTATTCCCGCTGATAATCACTCCACCCGAAAATCGCTGCGTGAGCATTAACGGATGACAATAATACCAGCAAGAAAATTATTCCTGCCAATAA
>Ga0190334_1000450_pt1 | contig 21011 bp, 17 predicted proteins | sample 48720478_MG_FD_161270 | JGI IMG/M metagenome (GOLD analysis project Ga0190334, IMG submission 161270) | Hydrothermal vent sediment bacterial communities from Southern Trench, Guaymas Basin, Mexico - 4872-04-7-8_MG | ecosystem: Environmental > Aquatic > Marine > Hydrothermal vents > Sediment ...
GAAACATCTTTTTTAGTGAATCCATATAAAGCGCTCCATCCATGGGTTCTTTATATTCCAGCAAAGAATACCCATCTTTTTCATTTTTGGAAAAGGTTATAACTGTTGGAATAGCTCCACTTCCGCTGATCATAGTAAAAACGCCATTTTCAAAACCGAAATATCCAAAACTGGCAAGGGTATAAACTTTAATAATGTTATCTTTTTCTTCAATATCGAGAATGATATGTCCTTCTGTTGCAACTTCTCCTTTGTAATACCTGTCCTGGTTTCGAGTTTTAATTGCATTACTTATGGTGTCATCTATAGAATGTAAATTTGCATCTGTAATAAGCCACTTTAAATTTCGCCCTGCAAAAGGAAATTTTATTTTCCAAGGCTGTCTTTCAACTGTAAGAGTTATTTCTTGTCTATTTGCTTCTCCTGTGTTTGTCATTTCAACAATTTCTCCTGCAACTATAAATTTGTTTTCATTAATTCTGTTTATACTTTTCACCTCAATTCTATCTGGCCAAGGACTAGAAACGATTCTTCCTAATGCTTTTGAAGAATCATTAATCCATTTAGAAAGAAGCTCTGGAGTAACATATTTGTTATAGTTTTCTTTCATTAATTCCTCGCGGGCTTCTTTTGGAGCCTGTAAAGTTACGTTTTGTAAATTTCTCCCAAATTCATCTACAAGTTTCATAATCACTGAATAATCATCAGACCGCCCATACCAAAAATCCTTTGCCCAAAAAGATAAAACACCACTTATAACGATTATCATAAGAATTAATATAAAAAGTTTTTTGTTCTTCATACTTTTTTCCTCCTTTTTAGTAATAATTATTTACCGGCTTTATTTTATCAATTTTTATAAAACTATACAACAGAAATATTTAGAACAAACAAGGCGGGAATTAAAATTAAGAAATTATAGTTTCAAAACTATAAAGGCATATCTCGGTTGTTTAAAAGAATATATAGACGAGGAAAATATAAAACTGCTGATTGTTCTACAAGAGAAGAAATTAAAAATATTATTGAGGCGATCAGAAATCCAAAACATAAATTAATAATCTCTTTGGCTTTGCCATCTGGGCGTTGTTAGAATCTGTTTAATGTGGAAAAAGAATTTCGGCTAAACACCAAAGTAATACTAAAAAACCAATCGCTGTAGATAAAAATACAAAAACAGAATGATCTTTTTTTCTTATAATACTAATGATACCGACAAAAAAAGCTGCAATTCCGAAGATAAACCCGGTTAACATCGACAAGGATACTCCCGGCCTGGTAACAATATCGCCTAGTATCGTTTTTCCGGCCGGAACAGATTCATAAAAACTTACACACGAGATACCGATATAAAATAATATCGGCATTGCAATAATTAAGACGACTGACCATTTTCCTAAAATAGTTTTTGGAAGGATTTTAATCATTGTTTTGATTCTTTTTGATATTCAAAATAGGAATAAAGGATTGTGTAAAAAACAAATAAAAGTACTGGAATGAGAATAAAATAGAAAACATAATTGGGAAAAAATATTCCCAAAAAAGCAATTAAACCTGCAATCTTGAAAAGCTTTCCGCCGACTTTATGGGTCTTTTCCCAAACACTTTCACTACTTAAAGTCCAAGGAGTTCTGATACCAATAAACCAGTTCCTTTTGGCGTTCTCCACCAAAATTCCGCAGTAGTAAAAAAGTATACTAAGAGCCGGCAACATCATTTGACCCATATCGAACCTTTTGCCAAGATTCCAGGCAATACTTAAAAGATAAATATAAAAGAGAAAAACCATTATAAGAACTACAAAACCGTCAAAGTGTTTTCTAAATTTTGCGATATTTTCTTTTAATGGGTCTATCTTAGGAATTAATATAAAGAGTAAAAACAAGCCAAGAAGAATAATCGGCATTAAAAATAAACCCCAAAACTTCGACATATAACCGTCTGCTTCTCCTTTGATATTCCAATGGGAGGCCATTTTGTCTGGCATTTGAGGAAAAAAGTATATCCCAAGGCCAAAAGATATTAATATAAGGATTATAATTACTAAATAGCTTTTTTTCATATTTTATTTTATCACCTCTCGTGAGATAATAACATTCTTTACGGCTGGAAGATTTCTTCGGGCAAGAAGCGGACCTGCTGGACTTCGGGGAATTGCTTGGCTGTGGCTTCAATTTGAAACCACAAAATTCCTACGCGGCAGGAGCCGCCGACAGTTTTGTTATTCGGGTCATCAAATTCAAGAGTTAAAACTCCGTCTTTCAAAGAAGCGCCTTTTAACGAAAACCCCTCCAAAGGATATTCTGTATCAATCCCCTGGGCTCGTTCTGCTTCGGTTAGCTCGCCCAAAAGCAAAAGTTTAATCGTGTCTTGAATCGGCGTCTGGGTTATAGGAATTTGCCTCTCAACCGCCACCAGCCCGTTTCTGCTACAGGCAGTATTGCCAAATTCATCTCTGTCCAGCTCGTAATTGTAATAATATAATTTTACTGCTCTTGTTTTCGGGCAGGGCGCAAAATCGCACTTAGGCGGAACTCTGCCAACATAAGAACCATCAGGACATTGTTTTACATCCATTGTGCAAACCATCGACTCCTCATCACTTTTAATCAAAAACTTCAAACCCAACCAAATTTCAGTTAAACCAGCTAAAATAATTAAAATAATAAATATCTTCTTCATATTTTTAATTTTATCACTTTTTTATTCTTTTATAGCAAAAACTCCCACGACGGAAAGTTTTTTGCGGAAACAGCGAGAAAAAATGAAATCAACTCTTTTTTCCCTCTATTTTTCCAAACCACTTTTATTATATCAAAAAATTATCAAAAATCTTCCAAAAGGCAACTTTATACTCAAGCCCCATTTAGCTCCGCTGGCTGGACGCTGCTAGAACCTGTTTGATGAAATTATAATAAAGTCTTCTCTTTAAATTTTTCTATATCTTCTAGACGGAGAAGTATTGAAAAATCTGCATATTTTTGCATACCAAGAGAAGGAGCATGTGAAAATCCAACATATTCTGATTTTTTACCTCGGTATTTAACATACTGAATAGCTAGAATTAAATCTGTATCAGAACTTACTAAAATGGCTGTGTCATATAAATTATCAACAGCACCAACAATTAAATCTACTGCGATTTTAACATCTGTGCCTTTTTCTTTATACGTTTTATCAATTGGCATTATTCTACCGCGTTTAATAACAAAACCGTCATTTTTAAGATTTGAAAAGAATTTTTGCTGTTCTCTTACAAGGTTTTACTTTTATCAGTTCCATCAAGATTTCTAAAAACACCTGTATAATATCTCTTTGAAACACACTCTCTTTTATTCCCAACTAAAAAATCAACAAAAGATTTGAAGTCAAACTTAGTTCCTTTGGGAAAGTTTATTTCTTTATCTTTTAAATAATTATAAAATTACTTCCATTATATAAATAGCAACTCGTTTTTTTTTATCGTCAGAAATATACATACAATTTAATTATAAACTGATTCCAAATAAAAAACTACCCTTGCCGAAGCAGGGGTAGTGTTCATAGTAATTGTATTATAGCTCTCCTGTATTTGTTGTCAATCTTTTTTCAATCTTTTTCTTGTGGAAAATTCAGTATTTTCTAATCAAGATATGCGTGCGAAGTGAAGGTTGAATGCTTGACATAAAATCTCTTTTTGATATCATTAACCTAAATTAGACCAATTTAGTCCATTTTTTTATATAGTTTATGCAGATTTCCATTAAATCACGTTATGGTTTGAGGACAATGGTTTATTTGGCTAAAGCCAAAAGGGTTTGTTCGGTAAAAGAAATTTCTCAAAAAGAGAAAATTCCTTTTGATTTCTTAGAAAAGATATTCTCAAAGTTACAAAAGGAAGGTTTAGTAAAATCTCAAAGAGGTCCAAGAGGAGGATATTTTTTAGATAAATCTCCTAAGAAAATTAGTGTGAGAGAGATATTAAGGGTCTTTGAAAACAAAGAAATATTTTCAATTCAATGTAAAAGAAAACGTTATCTTTCTAAAAAGAAATGTCCTATAAAAAACATCTGGCGGCAAATTCACCAAATTTTAAATTCTACTTTAGAGAAAATTACCTTGGCTGATTTATGCGAAAAGAAATAACTAAAGATACGCTTCTTTGTGAAATTTTAGATTACCCAAAAACTAAAGAAATTTTAGAGAAATATAATCTACCTTGCTTAGATTGCCCCTTTGCCATTTTTGAAATGGGAAGTTTAAAGATTGGTGAGGTTTGTGAAATGTATAACATTGACTTAAAGAATTTACTTAAAGAGTTAAACGAAGTTATAAAAAATGGAGTTTATTGACTATATTCTTACAAGCAAAAGGCGGAATTATAAAGGTCGAAAAAATTTTAAGAAATAAGATATTATGCGTTTAAGAGATAAAATTGCTATTATTACCGGAGCCGGTTCTGGTATTGGCAGGGCAACGGCAACTCTTTTTTCAAAAGAAGGAGCAAAAGTAGTTGTTGCTGATTGGTCAGAGGAAGGAGGAAAAGAAACAGTAAAAGAAATAGAGAATCAAGGCGGTCAGGCAATTTTTGTCAAAACTGATGTTTCAAAGAAAGAAGGTGTAGAAAAAATGAAAAACGAGTGTTTGGAGAAGTTTGGCAGAGTTGATATTTTGGTTAATAATGCTGGCATTTATAGGACTTATAACCTTCATGAGATGTCTGAGGAGGACTGGGAGAAAATTATTGATGTTAATTTAAAAAGTGTTTTTCTTTGTTCAAAAGCAGTTATTTCAGAGATGCTAAAGCAGGGAAAGGGAAAGATTATTAATGTTGCTTCTATTGCTGGCTTAGTTGGTTTTCCTCAAAGTGGGGCTTATTGCGCTTCAAAGGGTGGAATTATTACCTTGACAAAAGAGATGGCTTTAGAGTATGCGCCAAATAAAATTAATGTAAATTGTATTGCTCCAGGAGTGATTAAAACTGCAATGACCGAAAATATGTTAGCCGACCCTGAAACCAAAAAATTTTTAGAAGAAAATACTCTTTATCCTCGCTTGGGCGAACCAGAAGATATTGCTCAGGCAATGGTTTATTTGGCTTCTGACGAGTCAGATTTTGTCAATGGTGAGGTCTTAGTTGTTGATGGTGGATGGACAGCTAAATAAGCGCAAGATAAATACAAAAGAGAAAATAAAAAGCACTCTCATTTATTGTTGACGAGCAGGTTTTTAAAAGGTGTTTGCATTGAGTTTTTAAAAGATTATAATTAAAAAATAGAGATAAAAAGGTCGCTTGCGGTAATTGGAGATAATATATTTTTGTTTCCAAATAGCAGATTGTTGGATAATTAAATTAAAAAATATGGATAATCAAAGATTTATAGAAAAAAATAAAAACTTGTTTGCTGGCTTAATTATTGTTTTAATTGTATTTTTGGCAAGTTTAATCGTTTTGACTGGAGTTAATATTGTTAATCGTATTAAGGAAGGAAAGTATATTGGACAAGGAATTGAAGCAAAAAGTACTATTAGTGTCTCTGGTAAAGGTGAAATTTATGCCAAACCCGATTTGGCTTTAATTACCTTTTCGGTTAAAAACGAGGCGAAGGAGGTTTCTGAAGCGATGAGAAAAAACACTGAAAAGATGAACGCGGTTATTTCTTTTATTAAAGAGCAAGGAGTTGAAGAGAAAGATTTGAAAACTACATCTTTCAATATTTATCCGCGTTATGAATACAGAAAGGATGAGAGAGAAGGATATTTTTATCCTCAGGGGAAGAGAGTTTTGGTAGGCTATGAAGTTATTCAATCGCTCCAAGTAAAAATCAGAGATTTAACTAAGATCGGAGCAATTTTAGAGGGAGCAACTAGTAAGGGTACTAATCTGGTAGGGAATTTGCAATTCGCTATTGATAAACAAGAAGAACTTAAAGCAAAAGCCAGAGAGGAAGCGATAAAGAGAGCAAAAGATAAAGCGAAGGAAATTGCCTCTCAATTGGGTGTTCGCTTGCTAAGAATTACCAGCTTTAAAGAAACTACTTCAGTTCCTCGGTATTACAGAGGTTTAAAAGAGGTAGTCGGGATGGGAGGCGGAGAGGAAGTAATCCAGCCACAAATAGAAGCTGGGGAAAATAAAATAGAGGTGAATGTGGCTATCACTTACGAGATTAGGTAAGTTGAAATTACGTGTAAGACTTCATCAAGTTGTTAACAATTAGGACGATTTTCTCCTTAATCTTTGCATTTGACTTGCTCTTTTTCTATGTTTTTCCCTCCCCCACCTTAATCCTCCCCCTCCCAGAGGGAGGGGGAGGATTAAGGGGATGCCACCTATTATTTCCTCCCCCTCCCAAAGGGAGGGGGAGGAAATAGGAGGGGGTGGGCATTTTGCCCAATACCACTAAAGGGTATTGGGCAACCCAGCCTAGTACCACTAAAGGGTACTAGATTTCCGAAAACTCTTTAGTAGTTCTGGGTTGAATTTTTATTCGCTTTACACTTTAAGTTGTAGTTTTGCGTTTTGCACTTTGCACTTTAAACATCAATGAATATCTATAAATATCCTTTTTATTGCCAATTGCCAACTGCTAACTGCCAATAGCCAATTTAAAATTTGACAAGCCGAATTCTTTTGAATAAAATTATCTGGGTTTTCAAGGTCGGCTTTTTAAAATCAATTTCAAAAATTAAAGATGAAAATAAAACCTTTGGCTGATAATATCTTTGTTGTTCCTTTAGAAGAGAGTAAAACGAAGTCGGGGATTGTTATTCCAGAGACAGTTGATAAAGAAAGGCCTCAAAGAGGTAAAGTTGTTTTTGTTGGTCCTGGTAGAATAGATGAAAATGGTAAGAGAATTCCAGTTGAAGTGAAGAAAGGCGACATAGTTCTTTTTAAAAAATACGCTCCTGATGAAATCAAGGTCGAAGGTAAAGAATACTTAGTTATTAAAGCAGAAGACATTTTGGCTATTTTGGAAGAATAAAAATAAAAAACTATGGCTAAACAAATTATTTTTAAAGAAAAAGCCCAAGAGGCAATAAAAAGAGGAATAAACAAATTGGCTAATGCTGTCAAAATTACTTTGGGTCCAAAAGGCAGAGCGGTGGTTTTGGAAAAGAGTTATGGTTCTCCGGTAATTACCAGAGACGGAGTGACGATTGCTAAAGAGATTGAACTGGCTGACCACTTTGAAAATATCGGTGCCCAATTAGTTAAAGAAGTTGCTTCTAAGACAAATGATGTTAGTGGCGACGGGACGACAACAGCTACTTTGTTAACTCAGGTAATGACTGAAGAGATTATTAAAAATCTTTCTGCCGGTTTGGATCCGATTGCTATGCAAAGAGGACTCCAAGAGGCTTTAACTGTTGCTCTTGAAGAGTTGAAAAAATCTTCTTCTCCTCTTAAAGGGAAAGAAGATATTACCAATGTAGCCACAATTTCTTCTCGAGACAGGAAGATTGGTGAGTTAATCAGCGAGGTAATGGATAAAGTTGGTAAAGACGGCGTAGTGACGGTTGAAGAATCAAAAACTTTAGGCCTATCCAAGGAAATAGTAAAGGGCCTCCAGTTTGATCAAGGTTATATTTCTCCTTATATGATTACTGACAGCGAGAGGATGGAGGCGGTTTTGGAAGATCCTTATATTTTAGTTACTAGCCAAAAAATTTCAGCAATTGCAGACCTTTTGCCTCTTTTGGAGAAAATGATGCAATCTGGTAAAAAGAATTTAGTAATTATTGCTGAAGATGTTGAAGGTGAGGCCTTAGCCACTTTGGTGGTTAACAAATTGAGAGGAGTTTTTAATTCTTTGGCTGTTAAGGCGCCGGGTTTTGGTGACAGAAAAAAGGAGATGCTTCAAGATATAGCTGTTGTTTGTGGAGCTGAAGTTATTGCTGAAGAAACTGGTAGAAAATTAGAAAATGTTAATTTGACAATGCTTGGCAAGGCTAGAAGGGTAATTGCTGATAAAGACAAAACAATCATTGTTGGCGGTCAGGGTTCTAAAGAAGAAATTCAAAAGAGGATTCAGCAAATAAAGAGTCAGATAGAAATTAGCGAGTCAGAGTTTGACAAAGAGAAACTTCAGGAAAGATTGGCTAAATTAGCCGGTGGTGTGGCTGTCATTAAGGTTGGCGCGCCAACTGAAGTTGAGCAAAAAGAACTTCAACACAGAATTGAGGACGCAGTTGCTTCAACTAAGTCAGCCATTGAAGAAGGAATTGTCCCGGGTGGCGGTTTGGCTTTAGTCAAAACTGCTTCGGCAGTTAAAGAGTTAGTTGAAAAATTTTCTAAAAAGAATCAAATCTCTGAATATGTTGGTGCCAATATTTTACTTAATTCGCTCTATGCGCCTTTGAAACAAATTGCTCGAAATGCCGGTTATGATCCTGGAGTTGTTCTTGACAAAGTTCTCTCTTCGCCAGAGAAAAACTATGGTTTTGATGCGGCTAAAGGAGAATTTTGCGATTTGACAAAAGAGGGGATAATTGACGCAGCTAAGGTAGTTCGTTGCGCTTTGGAGAATGCAGCTTCGACTGCTGGAATGATTCTTATTACTGAGGTTATTGTAGCTGAGTTGCCAGAAAAAGAGGATAAAAGAAAAGGAATGCCAGCTGGCGGTGAATCTCTTGGCGTAGAAGAATATTAAAGAGAGATATAGGTAGGGAAGGATAAAAGAATTTCCCCCATCCCCTCTCTTAATCTCTCCCCTTCCCAGAGGGAAGGGGAGAGAAAAAAAGAGGAATTCTTCCCCCTCCGACATAAGTCGGAAGAGGAAGAATTCTACCATATTTCCTCCCCCTCCCTTTGGGAGGGGGAGGACTAAGGAGGGGGAGGTTCGACTTTTTCCTTCCGACTTTAGTCGGAAGAGGAGAATAAAAGAAAATGAATTCCAAAAAAGAAAAAGTAGTTGTAGGTTTATCGGGCGGTCTTGATTCTTCAACCGCTCTTTTTTTATTAAAAGAAAAGGGTTTCCAACCGATAGGAGTAATGATAAAATTTTTTACTGGTCGAACTTTTTTGCCTTCTCAAGATTCGATTTTCTTAGCAAAAAAACTCTGCCAAAAATTAAAGATTCCTTTTTATCTCTTGGAAGAAAAAGATGCCTTTCAAGAGAAAGTAGTTTCTTATTTTTTTAGAGAAAAAAGAAAATTAAGAACCCCTAATCCTTGTTTGATTTGCAATCGTTATTTTAAGATAAAAAAACTTTTTGATTTTGCCAAAAAAGAAAAAGTTAAATGGGTAGCTACTGGCCATTATGCTTTGATTGAAGGAGGAAAACTTTTTAAGGCAAAGGATTTAAAAAAAGACCAAAGTTATTTTCTTTCTTTTTTGCCAAAAAGTTATCTGAGAAGATTAATTCTTCCTTTGGGAAGGTTAAAAAAGAACGAAGTTTTAGAGATAGCCAGGAAAAATCATCTACCTTTTTCCAAAAAAGAAAGTCAGGATTTGTGTTTTCTTTTAAAAAAAGATAAGAAGGAAGTTATTAGAGATTTTTTTGGAGAAAAAAAAGGATTAATTAAAGTCAAAGAGAGCAACCAAGAAGTTGGTTGGCACGATGGTTTGTGGTTTTATGACCTTTTTCAAAGGAAAGGAATAGGAATTAGTCAGGGCCCTTGGTATGTTGTTGGTTTTGATAAAAAGAAGAATGTTCTTTTGGTAAGCAAAGAAAAAGAAAAATTATTTTTCAAAGAAATAATTATTTCTCCTTATCATTTTTTTGAAAAACCAAAAAAGGAATTTTTTGCTGAAATAAAAATTCGCTCTCAGCAAAAGCCGCAAAAAGGAAAAATCTTTTTTTTAACAAAAGATAGGTTAAAAATTATTTTTGAAGAACCGGTTTTTGCTCCGGTTCCTGGTCAGTTCGCTGTTTTTTACCAGAAAAATCTTTGTTTGGGCAATGGCCTAATTGCTGAATTAATGTCTTGACAATTCTCTTTTTTTATGATATATTAAAGCCGAGAAAAATCGGTTTTTTTATTTTGGTAAGCGGTAAAAAAATATGCTTAACAAACGGCAAAAGTCAATACTTCTTTTTCTTGTTTTCTTAGGGATAATTACTTTTATCCCTCAACCTTCACTTGCTTCAGATTATGTAACTCTTTCAGGTAGGGTAACTAAAGACAATGGTCAACCAATTGCTGGAGTTGTTTTAGATCTTTGTCATGGAATGTCTGCTTTTACTGATGCTAATGGCTATTGGTCAAAACAAGTGGAGAGAGGTACGTATTTTTGTGTTAGAATTTCTTCTGGTTTGCCTGGCGGTTATTCAAGGATTAAAGCAGTCAAAAATAATTATTGTAATTCTGGTGCTTCTACTTATGAATATCAGGTAGCTGGAGAGAATTTTTTTAAGGGCTGTTTTTATGAAAGAGAAGAAAAGTGGGATTTGTGTTCAGATAACGAATTTGATTTTGTAATTGAGTATCCGAAACCAACTGTTTCTTGTAATTGTCTTTCTTGCAGTGATAATAATAATGTCGTTGTTGCTAAATGGACTGTTGATCCTAAAGATGGTTATATTACTGATTATAAAATAGAAGGAAAGGTTAATTCTTCTTCTTGGATAGATATGAAAAGTTATTGTTCTTATGATAGTATTTGTGATTTAACTAACAGTCCAGTCGGCAGTTGTTGTTATAACTATTTTCAGTCTGATAATCTTTTCTTTTTTACTTTTAAATATAAAGGAGAGTCTGGTAATAGTTATTCAGCCAGAGGGAAGGTTAAAAATAATAGTTGGTGGTCTGATTGGGCAAGTTGTGGTTGGACTTATTGTTCTTTTCCGCCTACGCCCACACCCACTCCAACTCCAACACCTACTCCTACTCCTACACCAACACCAACACCAACGCCAACGCCTACTCCCACACCTACTCCCACACCTACACCCACTCCAACTCCCACACCTACACCAACGCCAACACCTACCCCAACACCTTATGAGCCGACTTTAGTTATCTCTCCTGGTTCAGCAATTGTTAAGGTTGGCAAGACAGTTAGATTAAAAGCTTTATATGATCCTGATGGACCAGATGGGCCAGAGAGAAATAGGGATGTTAGTTATTATTCTGCCTGGGACACAGCTGATGTTAGTATTGCTTCAGTTAATAGTTATGGCCGAGTTAAAGGCGAGTCAGAAGGTGAGACGACTATCTTTGCTCAATATAGTGGTTTAACTGCTTCTGCTTATGTAGAAGTCGTTTCTGATTTTATTCCAACACCAACACCCACACCCACACCTACACCTACACCTACACCTACCCCAACACCAACTTGTTCTCTTAATTTAACTCCTTCAACTATTCAGCAAGGAGAATTTGTGACTCTTTCTTTGAATAGTCAGAATTGTTCTTCGGCTGTTTATCATTGCAGTGGGTCTTTAAGAGGATTTTCTGGTTCTCTTGGTTGTCAAAGTTTTCTTTCTTTGGGACCGATAAATAATTTTGGCCAAGGTTATTGTTATGCTTATGTTAGTGGTCCTGGTGGGACAAGTGAATGCTCGGATTATGTTTATGTCGAAGAGAAATCAGGAGAATTTTATGCCAATTTCTTAACTAGAAAATCTTCTTCAGAGATTTGGCGAAGTTATTATTCTGGTTCAGTTCCTTTAGAAGGAATGGATTTTAGAGTAGAATTGTCTGGAGATGTTTCTGGAGAGAAAACTTTTCAAATAGATTGTACTGATGATGGTAGTTGGGATTATACTTATGTTAGCCAAAGCAATAGTCGCAATTTTTATGATATTTGCAGTTATTATTCTTCGGGTGTTTATACTGCTAGATTAAAAGTCAAAAAAGGAGACAAGGAAGTTTATGAGACGGTGACTATTAATGTTGGCTATTCAAATTTAAGGGTTGATTTAACTGCCACTCCTTCTTCGGGCTATTTACCTTTGGAGGTTGAATTAAGGGCTGAAGTTTTTGGAGATGGAAAGAATACGGCTAAAGATTATCTTTTCTGGTGGAACTGCGATTCTGATTGTCAAACCATTAGTCAATGTAGAAGCGATTGCGGTAATTGGAATAAGGGCGTTTACAATGTCTATAGTAATTATTATTCTCTTTCTCATAGATATTCTTCAGCCCAGGTTTTTTATCCAAAGGTTTTAGTTAAAAGTAACGATTTCTCAATTGCTGATAAAGAAAAGGTGGTAGTTTATAGTCAAGAAAGAGAAAAGATAACAATTTCTGGTCGGGTTTTTAGAGGTGATACCAATGAAGGTTTGTCTGGGGTAACGGTTTATCTTTGTGGGGCTGGTACAGCTGTTACCGATGCTAATGGTTATTGGTCAAAAGAGGTTTCTAAAGGGGATGTCTTTTGCGTTGGCTTGGGTTCAATTCCTTATCCTAACTACTATAATTATTACGCCCTTTACAATAGATGTACTTCTTATGCCAAGGTTTATCTCTGGCAAGTGGCTGGTGAGGATAAATTTATAAGCTGTTCTTATAGCGATGAACGAGGTAATGATTTATCCTTTGATAATAGGTTTGATTTTAGGGTAGATTTCAAGAAAATTTCGCCGACGCCAAGACCAACACCAGTTTGTCCTTCTTATCCTTGCCCGGCGCCGATTAATAAAGTTATTCTTTCTGGAAGAGTGATAGATGCGGCTAAAGGAGAAGGAGTAGAAGGAATAAAGTTGGATTTGGGTAGTTTGGGTGAAGCCATAACAGATAAAAATGGCTATTGGAGCAAAGAAGCCAAGATTGGTGAAGAGTTTTATGTAAGAGTTAAAAGTTCAAATTTTTCTAGCGATTTCTTTCCTTCAATAAAGGCAATTAACAATAATGCTTGCCATAAGGATAGTTCTTCTTACGAACATCAAATTGCTGGTAGAAATGCCTTTATTAGTTGTTTAAATCTTTCTTCGCCAAGTTCTTGGGATTTGGCCAATGATAATAGTTATGATTTTGTTTTAGAATATCCTTTAGCAAAAGGAGTTTGTCCTTCACCAGTACCGGCTAATTCTCTTTTAGCCAAACTTTCTTCTTTTTTCGGTATTTCTCAAGCCAATTTATTTACCCTTATCTTTTCCTTATTTGTTCTAATGTTAGTTTTCTTGCTTTGGTATCTCTTTATTATTAGGAGGAGGGAAACTATTTAAGAGTTCTTCCGAAGATAATTAACAACGGCTAAAGCAGCTTTGGCTCCTTCTCCGCAAGCAGTGATTATTTGCTTATAAGGGCCGACATTGACGTCGCCAACTGCAAAAAGTCCAGGAGTCTTAGTTTGATAAGTTTCAAAATCTACTTTTATTTCGTCTTTTTCGTTAAAGTCAACCAATCCTTTAGCAAAAGCAGTGGCTGGTTGAGAGCCGATAGCGACAATAACTTTTTCAGTTGGAATAATAAATTTCTTTTTTTCTTTCTTGTTTTGACAAAGAACTGCCTTGACGTAATTTTGGCCTTGAATTTTTTCTAAAATAGTTGAGGGTAGTAATTTTATTTTTTGAATCTTTTTGACTTTTTCTTGAAGAATTTGACTGGCTTTGAATTCCTTTTCTGCTTCTAAGAGATAAATCTCTTTGGCTATTTTTGAGAGAATCAAGGCATTACCAAAACCAGAGTTGCCGCCGCCAACAATAACTATTTTTTTTCCTTTAAGAGAATTTATTTTTTGAGGAAGGTCATAATCTACTCCTTTGCCAAGAAATTTTTTCTCGCCAGGGACTTCTAATGGTCGAGGGTCGGTGCCAGTAGCAATAATAACCGCTTTGCCTTTAAAAATTTTTTTCTTTTTGGTCAAAATTGAGAAAACTTCTTTTTCTTTTTTTATTTTGTTAACCGTTTCTTTTTTTATTTCCGGTTGGTAACTTTTCAGATGGCTTTCAAATTTTTGAATAAATTTTCTGGCAGAAATTTTTTTAAAGCCAGGATAATTTTCAATAAAAATCCCTTTTCTTTCAATTCTTTTTATTTGGCCGCCAAAATTTTTAGCGATTATTAGAGTTTTCAAATTTTCTCGTTTAGCAAAAATGCCGGCTGTTATTCCGGCTGGGCCAGCACCGATGATGATTAAGTCGTAAGTTTTTTCTTTCATTTTTGGTAAATTATAACTGATTTTTACTTTTCTAGCAAAAAAATTCTGCAAAAGATAAGATATACCTTTGATGCCTGTAAAGTACTAGAAATAAAGAAAAACTACAGCGTAAAGCGCAAAACGAATTTATCTCAAATCTCAAATGTCAAATGTCAAATCCATATGTCAAATGTCAAATCTAAATTCAGTAAAGAAAATCCTAAATCCTAGATCCGAAATTCTAAACAAAATTCAACCCTGAACCACTAAAGGGTTCTGGGTTGCCCAGAACCCGAGATGGTTCTGGGCAATGTTCCAAATTCTAAACATTTGTAATTTGTAATTTGGGATTTGGGATTTCGTTTAGGATTTCGCCACAGCCCTAAATTCTTTAGGGCTGGGTTATCAGATTTCGGATTTTTAATACTAAACCCGTTAACTCGTTAATAAACAATAAAACAATAAATTTCAATAAATATCAACGAATATCTATAAGTATCTATAAGTATCTATGAATATCTATTGTCAATTGTCAATAGCCAATAGCCAATAGCCAATTGCCAACTGCTAATTAGTCTCTTGACTGTCGGACTTTAAGGTGATATATTCAAGGTAGAAAATATAAATAAAGGAGGTGAGGAAGATGAATGAGAGGAAAGAAGAGATTTTGTATCTCTTAGAGAGACTGGACAGACTCCTTTCTCGGAAATTCATGATAGGTCTAGGTCTAACGGGAAACAGCAAGAAAGAAAAGGAAATTGTTAAGATAAGAGAAATTCCTGGTTTGATTATCGATCAAGGAGGTTTTAAGAGGATTCTTTTAAGAAAGATAGAGCCGGCAGAGAGAATAGAAAAGAGGTTCCGGGAAAACCTAAGAGAGATAAGAGGTTTGAAAAAGGAAATCGTGGAAAGATTTTCTTCTCAGGAGATAGTTGAGGAACTAAAATCTAGAAATCGGCTATTGGTTTCCGAGCTTGTTATGGCTTCGGAGATTGAGAAAATTGCCCCTGAAGTGAAGAGGATGTTAAAACTTCTTGTTAAAGAAGAGTCTCTCAAGGGACTTTTAGTAAAAGTCAGAGAAGAATTTAAAAAAGAAGTTTAAAAAGGAGGAGAAAATGGTAGTAGACATTTCTAATTGGAATGGATGATGGCCCTCGACAAAAAAAGAAAGTCGAGGGTTTTTTATTTTGGTTTTTGCCAACTCGCCCATTGGCATTGAGGATAGCGAGAGCAACCATAAAAAATTCTACCTTTTTTTGTTCTTTTAATAATTACCCAACCTTCTTGGCATTGAGGACATTTCATTTTTGGTTCTAAAAATTCTTCTTCTTTGATATTTTCTTTGTAAGAGCATTTAGGAAAATTGGAGCAGGCAAGAAATTTGCCAAATTTAGAAAAGCGAATAACTAAATTTGAACCGCAAAGAGGGCACTTTTTCTCGGTTTTAATAATTGAGAGTTCTTCTTTAGAGAGATTTTTTTCTTTTTCAGCTAAGTTTTTGGCAAAGGGCAGCCAGAAGCTTCTTAAAACATCAGAATAAGATAATTTGCCTTGGGCGATTTTATCTAAATCGTCTTCCATTTTAGCCGTGAATTGATAGTCAACTATTTCAGGAAAATGCTTGCTTAAAATGTCACTAACTAAAATTCCAATTTCGTTTGGATAAAAATTAAACTTACTATCTCTTTTGACATAACCCCTTTCTTGGAGAACTGAAATAATTGGTGCGTAAGTAGAAGGCCGGCCAATGCCGTAACTTTCTAGGGTTTTAACTAAGCTGGCGTCGTTATATCTGCTTGGCGGCTGAGTGCTGTGCTTGCTAAAAATAATTTCTTTAGGAGTAATTTCTTCTCCTTTTTTAAGTTCTGGCAAAGCAAATTCATCTATTTTTTGTGGCCAGATTTTAAGAAAACCGTCAAAAAGAATTCTGCTACCAGAAGCTTTGAAAAGATATTTATCCTTTCCAGCTTCTACTTCAAAAAGAAGATTGATCTTTTTAATTTTAGCTTCTTTCATTTGGCTAGCGACAAATCTTCGCCAGATTAAGTCGTATAATTTGTATTCATCTTTATCTAAATAATTTTTAATTTTTTCTGGAGTTAAGTTTATTTCTGTTGGCCTAATGGCTTCGTGGGCTTCTTGAGTAAGTTTTTCTTTGCTCTTAAACTTTCTGCCTCCTTCGACTGAATAATTCTTGCCGAAATTTCCTTCAATAAACAGTTGGCATTCCTTTAAAGCTAAAGGAGAGATATTTAAAGAGTCAGTTCTCATATAAGTAATCAATCCTTGTCTGCCTTTAGCTAAATTTTTTCCTTCATAGAGGTGTTGAGCGATAAGCATTGTTTTTTTTGAAGAGAAACGAAGTTCTCTCCAGGCCTCTTGTTGGAGGGTGCTGGTTTTAAAAGGCGGCAAAGGATTTTTAGTAATTTCTTTTTCTTCTATTTGAGAAACAAAAAAAGGTTTTTCTTTGAGAAGATTGACAATTTCTTTTGCCTTTTTTTCAGTATTAAGAAAGAATTTTTCCAATTTCTTGCCGTTTTTGGCAAAAAGGATCGCTTTAAATTCTTTTTTCTCTTTTTCTAAAAGGGCTTCAATTGTCCAATAGTCCCTTGGTTTGAATTCTTTAATTTCTTTTTCTCTTTCAACGATTAATCTTAAAGCGGCTGATTGAACTCGGCCAGCCGAAAGGCCTCGAGTGATCTTATGCCAAAGAAAAGGAGAGAGTTTATAACCGACTAATCTGTCTAAAACTCTTCGGGCTTGTTGGGCTTTAACAAGATTGAAGTCAATGGCTCTTGGTTTTTTTAAGGCTTCAAGGATTGCCTTTTTAGTAATTTCGTGGAAGACAATTCTTTCTGGTTTTTGAAGATTAAGGACCTCGGCTAAATGCCAGGCAATGGCTTCTCCTTCTCTATCTTCATCACAGGCCAGAATAACTTTTTGGCTCTCTTTCTTTTTTTCTTTTAATTCTTTAATTATTTTTCTGGCTTTAGGAGGAATGACATAAATAGGTTGGAAGTTTTTTTCTATATCAACGCCAAGTTTACTTTTAGGTAAATCTCTAATATGGCCATAAGAAGAGATAACTAGAAAATCATTTCCCAGAAAATGGGAAATTGTTCTGGCTTTTGTTGGCGATTCAACAATAACTAAATTTTTCATAAATCAAAAATTTTCCAACGGCCACCGACTTTTTTGACTAAATTTTTTATCTCTAAAGAAGAAAGGATGTTTAATAGTTCTTGAAAAGAAAGATTAAATTTTTTAAGAATTTCGTCAAACTCTAAACCTTTTTCGTTTTCTTTGAGAAATTCAAAAACATTCTTTTCGATTGACGAATTAAATTCAATTTCTTTTTTCTGATTGATAATTTCTAAATCAATTTGTTCTTTTAATTCTTCTAAAATATCTTCTAATTTAGTTGTTAGTTTGGCTCCTTTTTGAATTAAGAAATTGCAACCAGCAGAATTTTTGGAGAAAATAGAACCAGGAATAGCAAAAACTTCTCGATTTTCCTCTAAAGCATAATTGGCAGTATTTAAAGCGCCGCTTCTTGATGGCGCTTCAACAACCAAAACACCTTTGCTCAGACCGCTGATAATTCTGTTTCTTTCTAAAAAACGAAAAGGTAGAGAAGGGGAATTTAAGGGGTATTCAGAAATTAGAGCGCCTTTCTGAATGATTTTTTCGGCTAAAGAATAATTAGCTTGAGGGTAAACAAAATCAAGACCATTCGCTAAAACAGCCAAGGTTAAGCCCTTTCCTTCTAAAGCGCCTAAATGGGCGCTTTTATCAATACCAAAAGCCAAGCCAGAAACAACGGTGCCTCCTAAAGAGGAAATTTCATAAGCAAATTTTTTAGCTATTTCTTGACCAATTTTTGTTGCTTTTCGAGTGCCAACAATGGCTAAAGCAAGTTTTTCTTTAAAAATTTTCTCTATTGGCAAAGAGGTTTTTAAATAAAGACCTAAAGGAGGGGAGTTAGTTTCTTTAAGGATTTGAGGATAGTTTTCTTCTTCAATTAATATGAGATAAATTTGTTTCTCTTTTAATTTTTGATATTCTTTTTCTGGTTGAATTGCTTGGTATCTTTCGGTGATTTTTGGGGGAAGATTTTCTTTTTCTAAATTTTGGTAGATTAAAGAAAAGGAATGATATTTTTGGTAAAGGTTATTAAGAAGAGGAAAGTTTGCTTCGGTTATCAAATTTAAAGCATTATAAAAAATTTTTTCTTTTTCCATAAAATGAAAAAATCAGGTTTCTATTTCTTCTCTTTTCTTTCTGGCAAAAGAGAACCATTCTTCTAGTCCCCTAATAACGGCTTTAAAGGGCACTTCAATAATGAAGTCCATTAAGAAAACTAGAACATTAAAATTTGGTAATTTTCTAACTAAAAATTCGCCAACTTTGATAATTGGCAGAGCAAAAAAACTAAGGATAATTCCTAAGAAACCATTTTTTTCTTTTAAGGTGATATTTTCTTTGACGATATTTCTAGCTCGCCAGCCAAGATAAGAAACCAAAGTTAAGAACAAGAGAAAGAAGATAATACTGACGAAGTTGAATTTAAGGATTTTAAGAAGATAAATTATTAGAGAAAAAACAATAAAAAAGCTAGCAAACCAAAGGAAATCAAGGGTTCCTTCAATTTTTGCTCCTTTGATTTTGGGTACTTTTTCTTTGAAGATGATTTCTTCTTTCTCTGTTTCAAAAAGAAGTTCTTTCTCTCCTTGAAGAAGAAGGTTTTTTTGTTTGATAGTGAATCTAAAAGAAGAAGAGATTAGAATTAAGAGAAGAGGATGAAAAAAAATGTTTGTCAAGAGAGGGAAATAACTTTTTTGTTTAAGGAAATAAGTTTCATAAGGATATTCAAAGATAATGGCTAAAATTGTTTTAGTTAGAAGTAAAAAAATCACACTTCTAAAAATTAATCTTTTGACCTTCTCTTTTGTCTTTCTAATTCTTCGCCAATAGTTTCTTTCTAATAATGAATCCATTCGCTTTTCATCTTTAAAAATATTTAAGAAATCCTCTTTGTTTTCTGCTAAAAGAACTGCTTCTTCAACTGAATCAATGAATAAATGAAAAAGAAGAAAGTACCTTTTAACTAATGGTAAAATTTTATTAAGATAAGGAGATTTAATTTGTTTTTCTATAAAAAAAGCAATTTCTTTTAAGTTTTTTCTTTCTAAAAAAGACAAATCATCCATCTCTTCCCATTTAGGAAAATAAAAAGCAAATAATCTTTCTCTTAAGATAACGGAGTCGTATTTAAATATTCCTTTAAGAATAGCCAAGTAGAAAAGACCTTTTTTTTGCTTTTCTTCTAAATTTATCTCTTTTAAATCAATAACTTCAGCCAATCTTTTAAAAATAATCCTAACTAAAATTTTTTCTCTTTGATAAAATTGACGACTTAATTTCTTTTCAATCTCAGCCGCGGCTAAAGAGAGCCACCAGTCAAATTCTTTCTTTTTTTCTAAAAAAGGAATTTTTTCAATTAAATAGGAATATTTTTTGATAATTTTTTCAAATTCAGGAATATCTGATTCTAAAATTTCTTTTTCAGAAAGATAGCCGCCTCTGATAAGTTCTAAAAGTAACTCTTTAGCAATATCCTCCTTTTTTTCTTCTAAAACAATTTCTCTTCTTAAAATTCTGGCAATAGCATATTGTCTTAAAAGATGTTCTTCTCTAACCTCTAAGGAATTTCTTATTTTTTCATAAAAACGAGCAACTTTTCCCAAGGATTCTTCTGGTTTTAGAAAATTCTCTTCCTTGATAGTTTTTTCTTTTTCTCTTTCTTGTTGCCAGACAAGATTTAGGTATTCTTCTATTTCTTGGCTAATAGTTTTTTTAAAAGAAAGATTTTCAGACATTGTTTATTTTTTTTAAATTAAAATAAAGTTGATTGGAAATTTTCTTTTTTTTCTTTTTCTTCTAATTGCCAAAGAGAAATTTTGCCAAATTGACCATCAAAACCGGGTTGGATGAAAACTTCTCCTTTTCTAACTCTTTCTATTCCTTGAGCAATTTCTGGCAAAGTTGTTTTTTCTATTTCTTTAATTTCACTTTTTAAGAGAATATTCATTTCATTGCCGAAAGAATCTATTAATTTGTTATAAAACATTTCTCCTTCTTTGCCAAGAGACGATTGGTGTAAAACTTGGGTAATGATTTCTTCTAAAGGGACTATTTTTTTGAAAGGAATTCTATCTTTTGGTAGAAAGTTTTCTTCTCGGTCGGCAAGCTCTTCAACCCGGGAAAGAACGCCAATTGTTAAGGGTCTTTGGCAAACAGGACAAAGACCATTGTATTTTTTGGTTTCTTTTGGCGGAAAAGAAACTTGGCATTGGCGGTGACCGTCAAAATGGTATTTTCCTTCTTCAGGATAAAATTCGATAGTCAAAAGAAAATTTTTTCTGTCTTTCTCTTTGATAATTCTTCTTATTTCAGAAAAATTAATTTTTTCTTTTTCTATTTCAAAAACATTGGCTTCTCTGGCTATTTTTTTAGGAGAGTGAGCGTCGCTATTGGAAATTAAAGTTGTTCTATCTAAAGAAGAAAGTCGCCAGCACATTGCTGGGTCGGCTGAGAGACCGGTCTCCATTGAGAAGATTTCCTGACTAAGGTTGCCAAAACATTCTTCTAAAGAATTAAAGCCGGATTTAGAGCCGAAAATACCGAACCAAGGTGTCCAGATATGAGCTGGGACAAGAATAACTTCTCTTGAAGTTGAGAGGATTATTTTTAAAAATTCTTGAGAGTTTATTCCTAAAATTGGTCGGCCGTCAGCTGAGAGATTGCCAAGCCAAGAGAGCTGAGTGTTTATTTTTTCAGCCGTTTCTAAATTTGGCAAAATAAGGAGATAGTGAATTTTTCTTGTTTTTCCTTGAAAAGAGTAAATAAGAGAAATTTCACCAGTAATAATAAATCTAAAAAAGAAATCATTGTCTTGATTTTTTAATTTGTACAATCCTTCTTCGGTTGGAATTAATTTTTCTTT
>Ga0190334_1000451_pt1 | contig 21009 bp, 20 predicted proteins | sample 48720478_MG_FD_161270 | JGI IMG/M metagenome (GOLD analysis project Ga0190334, IMG submission 161270) | Hydrothermal vent sediment bacterial communities from Southern Trench, Guaymas Basin, Mexico - 4872-04-7-8_MG | ecosystem: Environmental > Aquatic > Marine > Hydrothermal vents > Sediment ...
CGGCGTTCCTCAAATTGAGGTAAAGTTTGACATTGATGCCAACGGCATTTTAAATGTCTCGGCAAAAGACAAGGCAACAGGAAAATCGCAGTCAATCAAAATTGAAGGTTCTGTGGGGATGTCAGACGAAGAAATTGAAAGACTTAAAAAAGAAGTTGAAATACACGCCGCAGAAGATAAAAAGAAAAAAGAACTGATTGAGGCAAGGAATATCGCGGAGAGCTTGATTTATACTTGCGAAAAAACTTTGAGAGAAACAGGAGATAAAATTAAGGCAGAATCAAAAAAGGAAATTGAAGAAAAAATTGAAGAATTGCAAAAAGTTAAAAATTCAGATAACATAGAGGAAATAAAAAACAAAACGACAGAGCTTTCTCAAGCAATTCAGAAAGTTGGAGCAGAGATTTATAAACAGGGGCCGAAAGAAAATAAAAAAAACGAAGAGGATAAAAAGAATAACGAAGAGGGAAAGTCGGAAAAAAACCAATAAAAGAATAAAATTAATGCGACATGAAGGATTATTATCAAATCTTGGGAGTATCTAAAGATGCTTCTCAAGAAGAAATCAAGAAGGCCTATTATAGATTGGCTCATAAATATCATCCGGACAAAGGGGGCGATAAAGAAAAAATGAAAGAAATTAACGAAGCTTACCAAACTTTGTCCGACAAAGAAAAAAGGGCTCAATATGATAGGTTTGGCCAGACAGGAGAGGGATTTGACAAAAACTGGGATTTTGGTTGGGTTTGGGGAAACGAATTTGACCTTGAAGATTTAGGAGAAATGTTTGATGATTTTTTTAGTTTTGGAGGAGCTAGAACTACTCGGAAAAGAAATTTAAAAAGGGGGCAAGATATCAAAATCGACATGGAAATTCCTCTAGAAGCTACTCTCTCTAATATTAATAAAAAAATTAATCTATATAAGCAGATTATTTGCCCCAGATGTAATGGAACCGGAGGAGAACCTGATACCCCCATAAAAGAATGTTCTACTTGTAGGGGGGCGGGCCAAGTTCAACAAGTTAAAAAAACTTTTTTAGGTTCTTTTACCAGGTGGACTATTTGCCCAGAATGCAATGGCGAGGGTCAAAAACCCGAAACTCCCTGCAATGTCTGCAAGGGCGAGGGAAGAGTGAAAGACAAGGAAAATATTGAAATTTTGATTCCGGCCGGTATAGATACGAATCAAGTGATACGTTTTGCCAAAAAAGGAGATGCGGGCATAAGAGGCGGGGAGCCGGGAGATTTATTTGTTAGGGTCTTTGTAAAAAAGCATCCTACCTTTGAAAGAAGGGGAGATGACTTATTTGCCTCTCTTCCCATTAGTTTTTCTCAAGCAGTTTTAGGAGATAAGATTGAAGTATCAACTTTGGAAGGAGACAACCTTGTTGTAAAAATTCCTCCCTCTTCTCAACCCGGCAAGATTTTAAAAATATCTGGCAGGGGAATTCCTCATTTTTCCGGTTACGGACGAGGTAATTTATATTTCGAACTTACTATCAAAACCCCAAAGCGTTTGACAAAAAAACAAAAAGAGCTATTAAAAGAGTTAAAAAAAGAAGGGCTGTAATATACGTTCTTTAAAAGTTAAATATAAACCGAAACCAATAAAGAAAGAAGGTGATTAATATGGAAAATGCAAATCCAGCAGTAGTAGTTTTGGTTCTTTTTTTCTTGTTTTTTGTTCTTTTTCTGCCTTTAAGCGTTCTTGTTCTTTATGTTTGTTCTATAATTTTAATGTCACCCATGATTCTTATCCACGTTATCTATGAAAAGCTTTTTTCTGGACCGTCCGGCATTAACCGAAAAACCCGGATAACCAAAAAGTCATTCATTGCCTGGGCCGATAAAAAACGACTAATTAAAGAACGTAGGTTATGGAAGATTGGAAAAGACGGCAAAAAAGAATTAACCAACCACAATAAACCTTTAGAGCGCGGAAAATACATCTATCAGTGGATTATTGTGGTTCCAAGATGCCCCCCTGACCGTATTTCTCTAAATATTGCAGGAATTTTAGAGAAAGTAAGACGCAAAGACGTCGGCAAAAACATTAAAGACGTGTTTCTTTTTGCTTCAAAGCAGATGCTGATTAATTCCAAACCTGTCGCGGTTAAACTTTCTGATCTGTCCTATTCCCCGTTTCGCACTAAAATTATTTTTACCTTAGAAACAGAGCAGTTTGTTATGCCCTAAAAAAGCTGGAATAATTCCAGCTTTTTCCTTAAAAACATTATCTGTATTACAGTTATTGATTTTATTAGAAATCTATGGCAGAATAAACAAATGTATAATGCCCCTATAGCTCAACTAGGTAGAGCAACGGCCTTTTAAGCCGGTGGTTGCAGGTTCGATTCCTGCTGGGGGCACATAAATTTTTGCTGACGCAAAAATTTATCCCAAACTACAAACTACTCACACAAATTACAAAAGAAAATAGAAATTTCTTGTTCTTTAAAATTTTTAAAAGGGAAATGAGATGAAGGAGATAAAAGCAAAAATGCTTAATAGGGCAGCAATCTTACTGTTGGTATATCCGATTGCACTTTTCTTAGCGCTTCTTTTTGTCTTATTTAAACTTCTAGGAAGAATTCGCGTTGTCTATTCAGAACGCTTTCCTTTTGGCAGGGGCAACCTAATCGTACTTTCCAATCATCCGTCTTTAGTTGAACCGATTTTATTGCCCGTTATGCTTTACCGAAACTACCTTTTGCACCCGTTTAAACTTAGGCCTTGGAGTACTCCAGACAAAAAAAACTATTATGATCGCTGCTATTGGCGCTGGTTGTTAAAATATGTAACGATTCCTATCAATAGAAGTAGTTCACGGGAAAGATCGAAAGCGTTTCGGCAGCTAGTAAAAATTCTTGAATCAGAAGGGGTAACCATTATTTTTGGCGAAGGAGGACGAACTAAAAAAGGAACTGATTTTTTCTATAGTTCGTTAAAAAAAAGAAAAATTAGGCCATTACAAGAAGGGGTGGCTTCATTGATTCGTAAAACTGGAGCCTTGGTTGTGCCAATTTGGGTGGAACACAAAAAAGAAGCATCATTAAATTTGTCAGATAGGGTATATTTTAATTCCTTAATTTTCATATTTTTTCTGGAGCTCTGGAAGAAAGAAGCGATAACAATAAAAATCGGCAGACCTCTGCAGTTTCAGAAATCTGACTCAAGGGAGAAAATTACTCAAGAGTTAATAACAACCCTCCTGAATTTAGCCGATGAAGGAGAATAAAACCCAAGCAGGCATTCAATTTGCTTGGGTTTTTTACTCCTTTTCAAAATCTCAAAATTAATATATAATTAATTAAAAAATGGGCCCATGGCGCAGTTGGTAGCGCGCCTCTATGGCATAGAGGAGGTCGCGAGTTCAAATCTCGCTGGGTCCACACAAAAAAAAGAAAAGGGATTCAATTTCTTTTCTTTTTTTGTGGAAAAAAATTAAGGGCTTAACTTTTAAAATTCGGTTCTTTATACTCTTTGTCCCAAATGGGCTGGGAGAGTTTTTTTAGTTTTTGGTCGTAATCAATAAGACCTTGATAGTATTCTTTAGAATCTCTTGCTTGTTGGGCAGATTCATCTTCGCCTTTAGCATTTTCCGGCAGAATTTCTTGTCTAAATGATTGATAATTATCTCTAATAGAGCAAGGCATTAACCAGTTTTCTGCTTGTTTTGGATGAGCTAAGCCGTATTTCTTTTGCCACTCCCTGCCTTTTTTAAAAAAATCAGAAAACAAAGCATCGGCTAATGTTTTTCCCTGTTTATACAAATCATAAATATTATCTACATAATAGGGGATAAAAACGCAGGGAGTGATATTGCCGTGCCAATCAATGTAAAAATAACCGCCCGGTCTTCCATAGGCAATACAGCCGTTGGAAAGCACTCCGGAATTCCAAAAGTCGGCAATGGGATAACCTTTTTCCAGCAGCTCCTCCCACTTTCTGTAAAGTTTTAATCTTTGCTCCGGCTTAGGCATTAAATCAAAAACATCTTTTCCTCTGCCAATCGGCATTAATTGAAAAGACCACATATATGAAGCTCCCTGTTTTTCAAACCAAAAATCGTAAAACTTGTCTGAAAGCAAAGTATCAATATTCTCTGTGGTTGCCGTAACAGAAACAACAAAAGGCACGCCCACCTCTTTTAAGTTCTCTGCGGCCTTTAAAACCTTTTGGAAAATTCCTTTTCCCCGACGAGCGTCTGTTTCTTTTTCCAAGCCCTCCACCGAAATTTGGGGAGAAGCATTACCCAGCTTGGCTAATTTTTTTGCAACTCCATCTGTAATTAAAGTAGCGTTGGTATAAAAAATAAAGTATGTGTCCGGGTATTTCTCAAAAACATCTAACAAATCTTTGCCTTGACTTTGATAAAGCAGGGGTTCTCCGCCAGAAATTGTTACAAACCTGCTGCCAAAAATATCGTGATTTTCTTTTAAAATTTTATTAAAAACATCAAAAGACAAAGTAGCTCCTGTTTGAGCAGAAGAAGCTGCATAACATCCTTTACAATTTAAATTACATCTTTGGGTGGGGGAAACAACAATAAACAAAGGGGGATATTCTTTATATTTATTTTTAAAAGATTCTAGAGACTGCTTCAGCAGATTGTCTCTAAAAAAGTTTTGGCCCAAAACCTCTAAAATTTTTCTGCCAACCTTTGGAGAAATATAGCCCTTGTCATAATTTTTAAATAACTGGGAAATTATAGCCATTATCCATTTGTATTTTTTAACCTGAACGGCCATGGGAAACATTTTTGACTCTTCTTCTACCACAGACCTATAAATTTTCTTATCAAACTGATTTAATAAAAACTTACGGCCGGTTCTGCTTATAACCGCTTTGGCTATGAGATTAAGATAAACGTTTTGTTTAATTTTGGAAGTTAATTGTTGCAAATTCGGCATATTCTATATTTAATTTTAACAAAATAAAAACTAAAATACAAATATAAGTTTTATTGACCATGGCTTTTTATTTTGATATAAAAGAGTAATATGCGCTTGATTAAGCTTATAGCCATAACGGGATTTATTTTTGTTGTTTTTGGAGTTGGAATTTTTATCGGCAGAAATAGTGTTATTTGTCCAGTTTGTCCACCGGCAGAAGTAGACTTCTCAATTCTCTGGGAAGCCTGGAATAAACTGAAAGAAAGCTATGTAAATCCTGATGATTTAGACGAACAGAAAATGATTTACGGAGCTACGGCTGGAATGGTGGGGTCCTTAGGCGACCCGTATACTGTTTTTTTTGACCCCAAAGAAATAAAAACATTTTTAGAAGATGTTTCCGGACAATTTGAGGGAGTGGGAATGGAAATCGGTGTAAGAGAAGGCCAACTTCAAGTTATTGCTCCGCTTGAGGGAACGCCGGCCCAAAAAGCAGGTCTTTTACCCGGAGATAAAATTATTGAAATTGACGGTTTTTCCTCTTCTGGCATAACAACTGAAAAAGCCGTTTCTCTTATCCGAGGACCCAAAGGAACAGATGTTACCTTAACCATTTTCAGAGAAGAGTGGAAAACCACAAAAGATTTTACGATTAAAAGAGCGGTTATTAAAGTTCCTTCTTTAAAATGGGAGCTTAAGGACGGAGATATTGCCTACATTAAACTTTATCATTTTTCTGAAAAGGCAAACAGGGATTTTAAAGAAGCAGCTGTTGAAATTTTAAATAGTTCTGCTAAAAAAATAATATTAGATATAAGAAGCAACCCTGGCGGGTATTTGAAGAGAGCTCAAGACATTGCTGGTTGGTTTTTAGAAAGAGGTCAAACCATAGTTATAGAAGATTTCGGAGGGAAAGAAGAGCAAAGAGTTTATAAAGCTGTAGGCAACTCCAAATTGGTGGATTATCCAACAGTTATTTTGACAAATCAAGGGTCGGCTTCTGCTTCTGAAATTTTAGCTTCAGCTTTAAGGGATAATCGAGGAATAAAAATAATCGGGGAAACCTCCTATGGAAAGGGCTCTGTTCAACAGCTGGAAAATTTAAGAGATGGTTCAGGTTTGAAAATTACTGTAGCCAAGTGGTTAACTCCAAGCGGAGAACTAATTGAAGGAAAGGGATTGGAGCCGGACATCAGGGTGGAAATGACGGAAGAGGATTACAACCAAGGCCGCGACCCCCAACTGGACAAAGCTATTGAAATTATTAAAGAAATGGAGTAATATAGAATAACCAATAACCAAGATACAATAACCAATAACCAATCACTAAATATTTATATCTTGTTTATTGGTGTTTGGTTATTGATTTAATTTCTATGCGTATAATTCTCTTAGAAGACATAGAAAATCTAGGAAAGAAGTACGAAGTAAAGGACGTAAAAGACGGCTATGCCAGGAATTTTTTGATTCCCAAAGGTTTGGCTAAGTTAGCAACGGAAAAAGCAATTAAATGGGCTGAAGAGCAAAAAGAACTTGAAGAAAAAAAAGCCGAAGAAGAACTAAAAAGAATTCAAGAATTAGCTTCAAGCATCGATGGGCAAGAGGTGGTGATTTCAGCAAAAGCAGGAGAAGAAGGTCAATTATTCAAAAAAATAAACAGTCAAGATATTTCAGAAAAATTAGCAGAATTAGGATTTGAGGTCAAAAAAGAGCAGATTATGCTTGAAAAGCCTATTTCAGAACTTGGAGAGTTTGCGGTAAAAATAAGGTTTGCTCATAATTTAGAAGCTGAAATAAGGGTTGTTGTAACAGAAGAGAAATCCTAAATCACAATATTATATTGCTAATATGCCAAAATATATCTTTGTTGCCGGAGGAGTAATGTCTGGCATTGGCAAAGGAGTGGCTGTCTCCGCCATTGGAAGAGTTTTAAAAAGCAAAGGGTTTAAAATCACAGCCATTAAAATTGACCCTTATATTAATGTGGATGCAGGAACTATGAATCCTATGGAACACGGGGAGGTTTTTGTAACAGATGATGGCCTGGAATGCGATCAAGATATTGGAAACTACGAAAGGTTTTTAGATGAAAATATCAACAGAGACAACTATATGACTACTGGTATGATTTACCAGTCAGTGATAGAACGAGAAAGAAACTTAAAATTCGATGGAAGATGTGTAGAGGTGGTCCCTGATATTCCAAACGAAGTAATCTCAAGAATAAAAAAGGCGGGCAGAAAAATAAAAGCTGATTTTGTGCTCACAGAAATCGGAGGGACGGTCGGCGAGTATCAAAACATGCTTTTTTTGGAAGCGGCCCGGATGATGAAACTGTCACATCCAAAAGATGTGCTTTTTATTTTGGTCAGCTATCTTCCAATACCAAAAAAAATTGGCGAAATGAAAACCAAGCCAACTCAATATGCTGTTAGAACTCTAAATTCAGCCGGTATTCAGCCGGATATAATTTTAGCTAGGTCAGCCGTTCCCCTGGATGAGATTAGAAAAAGGAAAATATCAATTTTTTGCAATGTTGCTCCAGAAAATGTTATTTCAGCTCCAGACATTGAATCAATTTATGAAGTTCCGATTAATTTTGAGAAAGAAAATTTAGGAAAACAAATTCTAAAAAAAATGGGGATGAAATCCCAAAAAAAAGGAGACCTGAAAGATTGGAAAAGTTTGGTAAATATTATTAAAAACAACAAAAAAACTGTTAAAATCGGTATTGTCGGAAAATATTTTGAAACGGGAAAATTTACACTAATGGATTCTTATATATCTGTAATTGAAGCTATTAAACACGCTGCTTATTCTTTAAAAAGAAAGCCGGAAATTTTTTGGCTTTCGGCTGAAAGCTCTAGTCATCTTAAAGAATTAAAAAAATATGACGGCATTATTGTTCCCGGAGGATTCGGGAATAGGGGAATAAACGGAAAAATAAAAGCGATTGAATTCTGCAGAAAAAATAAAATTCCTTTTCTAGGACTTTGTTTAGGAATGCAGTTGTCTGTAATTGAGTTTGCCAGAAATGTCTGCGGTCTCAAAAAAGCTGATTCAACTGAATTTGGCAAAAGCAAACACCCGGTAATTAATGTAATGCCGGAACAAAAAGTTCTTTTGAAAGAAAAAAAATACGGGGGAACTATGAGACTGGGAGCTTATAACTGTAAAATAAAACCAGGAACTATAAGTTCCAGGGCTTATAAAAAGAGCGTAGTTTCCGAACGCCATCGCCATCGTTATGAATTGAACAACGATTACCGGCAAATTTTGAAAAAAAATGGACTAATAATGGCGGGGGTAAATCCTGAAAAAGATTTAGTGGAAATTATAGAGCTTAAGAACCATCCTTTCTTTGTGGCCACTCAATTTCATCCAGAATTCAAATCTCGGCCCTTAAAACCCCACCCCTTATTTCGAGAATTTATTAAAGCGTCATTAAACTAGGCTAAGCCTAGTTAACTAGGCTTAGCCTAGTTTAATTAGTTTATTCAACATTAACAATCTTAACCATCCTTTGTGATTTATCAAATCTTCTAATTCTTCTTGTTTTAAATTTGACCAGACCCTCTTTTTCAGCATAAAGAGTATCATCAGCTCCTCTCTTAACATTTTTTCCAGCTAAAAACTTTGTTCCTCTTTGCCGAACAATTATTTCTCCGGGCTTTACTCTTTGCTCTTGAAAGCGCTTTACGCCAAGATATTTTGGCCTAGAATCTCTTCCTAATTTTGTAGCGCCAGCGGCTTTTGTTTTAGACATATTATTATGTTATCAAAAATCAAACCAATTGTCAAAAAATATCAAAGCGATATAATTATATTTGTGGCTGTTTTTCTAACTTCTTTGTTATCTTTTTTAATAGGATTTATATTATGCGAGTTGCGATAATCGGCGGGGGAATCTGCGGATTATATTTAGCATGGAAACTTTCAGAAAAAGGGCATAAAATAACCGTTTTTGAAAAGAAAAAAAAGATTGGCCAAAATGTTTGTTCCGGTCTTTTCTCCCAAAGAATCTTAGATTTTGTTCCCCAAAGCAAAACATTAATACAAAACAAAATAAATTATACTCTTCTAAACTTCCCCAAAAGAAAAATAAGGGTGGACTTTTCTAAGGTTTTTTTCGTTATGTCTCATTTTGAATTAGATAGATTGGTGGCTGATTTGGCTAAAAAACAAGGAGTTAAGTTTTTTTTAAACCATAATATTAACATCATACCAAAAGATTTTGACAGGATAATTGGCTGTGACGGCGCCAATTCTTTTGTAAGGAGAGAATTAAAGCTCCCGGAACCGAAATACCGATTGGGCGTAATTTTTATAAAACCCTCTCTGTCGGTTAACAGAGAAAACCGCTCCCTCCCTTCTAATTTTGTGGAAACCTGGCCCTGCAAAACTGGTTTTTCTTGGAAAATTCCAAGAGGCGACAATATAGAATGCGGAATTATTGCCGAACCAAAAGAAATTAAAGAAATTAAAAGATTTATCGGTTTCCACAAAAATGACAAATTACTTTCAAGGATTATTCCGCAGGGCCTGATAATTCCTTCAAATCCTAAAATTACCCTTTGCGGAGACGCGGCCGGCCTTACCAAGCCATGGTCTGGCGGGGGAGTAATATGGGGTTTAACAGCGGCAAACATACTTTTAAAAACTTTTCCTGATTTTTTGGGATATAAAAGGGAATTAGAAAAATTTTTTAGACCAAAAATCCTTTTATCAAAAACTGCTGTCAAAATAGTTTATTTCCTGGGATTTAAAGCGCCCTGGATTTTGCCGTCAAAAGTCTTGATAGAATCTGATTTTTTGTTATAATAATTTAACAATAATCTAATATGTTAAAGATGAAAATTCCATATCATTTAGCGATTATTATTGACGGCAATAGAAGATGGGCTAAGAAAAAAGGCCTTTCTTCGCTTAGCGGGCACAAAAAAGGTCTAGACAATATCCAAAGAATAGGGGATTGGGCCAAAAAGAGGGGGGTCAAAATTTTAACTCTCTATGCTTTTTCTACAGAAAACTGGAAAAGAGCTAAAAGAGAAGTAAAATATCTAATGAGATTGCTGGAACAAGCTCTTTCAGAAAAAAACATAAAGAAATTTCAACAAAAAGGAATAAAACTGCAAGTTATTGGCCAAAAAGAAAGATTAACGAAATCTCTTCAGGGGAAAATAGAAAGGGCGGAAGAACTTACAAAAAACAACAAAGAGGGTATTTTAAATTTAGCTATTTCTTATGGAGGAAGGCCGGAAATTATACAAGCAATTAAAAATATTATCAAAAAGAAAATTCCTATAAACAGAATTACAGAGAATATCGTAAATAAAAATCTTTGGACAAAAGACCTTCCGGAACCAGATTTTATTATTAGAACAGGAGGAGAACAGCGTTTATCTAATTTTTTAACTTGGCAGTCTGTTTATTCTGAGCTTTATTTTACTAAAAAGTATTGGCCCGAATTTACAGAGAAAGATTTAGATGAAGCTTTATTGAATTTTAGCAAACGCCAGCGTCGTTTCGGTAAGTAGTTTTATTATGCGACAAATTATTGCTGAATGAAATCTAAAAATAAAATTATCCACTTGACAATAATTTTGGGCTGTTTATATTTATATTTAAAGGTTGTTTTAATGATTAAAACTTAGATTAGAAATAAAAAATGACCCAAAATTATTTATACGAAGATGGAATAGACGAAATGGATGAAGATGATTTCAGCGAAGAGGAGGAGCTCGACTATGACCTTGAATACGACGAAGAAGAATATTAAAAACGCCCCTAAGGGCGTTTTTTTTAATCTAAATTAACTCTGCATTAACTCTATTAACTCTGCATTAACTCTGCCACGGATAACCATTTAGCTTCTTTAGGTCTTAATTTATATTTCTGCATCTCTTTATGAATTTCTATCATTCTTTGAATATCTTTTCTTTTCCAGTTTTTTAAGTTTTTTCTTTTATTTTTATAAATAATTCCGACCGCCTCTGCCCATAAGCTAAAATCTTTTTTTCTTTTCTCGCCGGATAACTGATAATCTTTAAAAAACGGCACTACTCTATTATATAAATTATCAATATTTTGAACGACGAATCTTGGCTGACTTTTGTTAACATAAATCCTGCCGCAGCCAAAAATATTACTAATTTTATTTAAAAGTTCTATTTCTTCTAATAAAATAAATTGGACCTTCCACCTGTAATAGGCGGGTTGATTTGTTCTGTTGCGCTTAACATCTCTCCGAAACTGCAAATTAAAACAACTGCTATTTAATATTTTTTCCCCTTCTATATTATGCGACATATTATTTATTTAATTATATCATAATTTTCTACCACTATGAAACCTCCGATGTATTTCTCGAAGCCGTTTATTGGTAACATGAGTATAAATCTGGGTGCTGGTAATACTTCTGTGCCCTAAAAATTCCTGAATAGTCCTAAGGTCTACGCCTTGGTTTAAAAAATCCGTAGCTAAGCTGTGCCTAAGAGTGTGGGGGGTAGTGAAAACAGGAATGCCTGCTTTTATGGCGTATTTTTTAACAATTCTCTCTATTGACCTTGCTGTTAAGCGCGGCTCTTCGGCTTTCTTGCCCTTATAACTGATAAAAAGGGGCTTTTCTTTATCTTTACGGGTCTTCAAATATTTTTTAAGCCAATCCAAAGCCCTTTCTGAAAAATAAACTGTTCGAGGATAATTTCCTTTACCAATAATACTAAGCTCGTAATCTTTTTTATTTTCTATGTTTTCAAATTGTTCTCGATTTAAAGTAATTAATTCGCCAATTCTAAGGCCCGTAGAAAACAAGGTTTCTAAAATAGCTCTATCCCTTAACCCCGTAATACTTTTGGTATTAGGAGCTGAAAAAAGTTTTTCAATCTGTTCTAGGGTTAAGAATTTAACACTATCCTTATTTTTGCCTTTTGGAAGCTTTATTTTGTCTGCGGGGAGGGAATGTATATCCCTGTCTGAAAAATAGCTCAGAATGGCTCTCAGAGCGATTAAATAGTAATTCTGGGTGCTTTTATCTAAATTATTACGAGAGAGGAAAAGACGATATTTCCAAATATCTTCGTTGCTTAACTGGTGGGGTTTTAAATCTTCTTTACCATTGTTTTTCAGCCAAAGTTTAAATTTATTCAAGTAACAAGAATAGTTTTTTTGAGTATTATCTGATAATCCTTTTTCAACTGCGCAATAATCTAAAAAATCAGGAATATGTTTTATAATTGGGGTGTTTGATTTTTTCATAAACGGCGGGGGAATGTTTCGAATTAACCAATATAATAAATGGCGATTTACCATTATTGTCCGACATTCCTTATATTCATAATATCCTTCTCCCCCATATTGTGTCAAGTGGAAAAATAAACGAATAAAAAAAGGCTCAAAATATCAATTATTTCAGGCCTTAATTAATATTATCTATTTTCTCTGTATTTCTCTGAAAGATTCCTTAAAACGATAAAAGTTCCTTAAGGCGCTGCCAAACGGATTTTGCGCCTTTGTCAACTTCTTCCCTTAATTCTTGCTTCTCTTTTTTAAGCTCCTCTTTAATCTCGGGTTTCTTTTTTTCAACCTCTCTCCCCAGAAAAGCAGAAACTTTCTGCCAAATAATTCTCAACCATTTTAAAAACCAATCCCCCATTTTTTTCCAAAGAGATAACGCCTGTTCCCAGGGTTCTTTGAGGGCATTGGGCAAGCCCCATAAAATATCTTTTCCTATTTCTTCTGCTTGTTCTAAAGTTTCCGGAGCTTTGGTTTTGGGAGTTTTTGCCAAAACAAAACTAATGTCGCATAATAAAACAAAAGTTATTAAAATTAAGATTAAATATTTTGATCTTGCTAACATATTTTATATTTTGAAGAGTCTATATTATTTCGACTCCTTTAGTTTTTCTTTGGCTTTTTGGAGGCGTTTTATAGTTTTTTCTTTGCCTAAAATCTCGGCGATTTCAAAGGGGCCGGCTGATGCCTCTTTGCCGGTTAAGGCAACTCTTAGGGGCCATAAAACCTTTCCCCTATCCCCTGTCCTGCTTGCCTCCAACATCAAAATATTCTCCAAGTTTTTTTTGTCCCAGTTCTCTATTCCAGATAATACTTCTATTAATCTCTCTAGAGAAGAATTTAGTTCTTCTTCGTTCATATCTTTCCAGAAAAGAAGCTTTTTATCATACTCTAATTTGTCTTTAAAAAAGAAAGAGCTAAGCTCTGAAATTTCGGAAATTTTTTTTAATCTTTCTTGGTAAATAGAAACAATTTTTTTAAGATACTCAAAATTCACCTCTTCTCCTGTAGCTGAAATTTTATAACCTTGATAAATATCTGCGGCTCCGTAAGCGGGAGGATATTGTTCTGTTTTAAAAACGGGCTCAATCAAACCTTCTTGAATTAAATAAGGCAAACAAAGCTCTGTTAGCTTTTCTGGAGATTTTTGACGAATATAAAAACCGTTTAGAAAATCTAATCTTTTGATGTTAAAAACAGCTGCGCTTTTTTGCACTCTCTCTATTGAAAATTCTTTTACCAAAGACGCTAAAGAAAAAATCTCTCTTTCAGTTCCTGGGTTCCAACCGAGAAAAGCCAAAAAGTTTAGCAAGGCCTCTGGCAAATAACCCTGTTGTTTGTATTCTTTAATAGATACGGCTCCATACCTTTTGCTTAATTTATTTCTGCCCGGGCCCAGAATTAGAGGCAGATGAGCATATTTGGGCTGGGGAAAACTAAGGGCTTGCTGTAAAAGAATTTGAACAGGCGTTGAGGGCAAAAGGTCCTCTCCCCTAATAACATGAGAAATCTTCATTTCAAAATCATCCACAACTACAGCCAAATTATATAAGGGGGTTTCCGGGTTCTTGGCCAAAGCAATATCCCCTATCAATCCAGTGTCAAACTCCACTCTTCCTCTTATCATATCTTCAAAAACAATTTTTTCTGATGGAACCTTAAACCTAATGATTGATTTCTTGCCTTCTTTTAAATTTTTTTCAACTTCTTTTAAAGATAATTTGGCGCATTTCCCGCTATAACGAGGGGGCTCTCCCCTGCTCATTTGTTCTTGTTTTTGAGCTTCAAGTTCTTCTTGCGAACAAAAACAATAATAGGCACTGCCCTTCTCCAATAAGCTCTCTATATATTTTCTATAAATACCCCGTCTTTCGCTCTGACGATACGGACCTTCCTGCCATTTAATTCCCAACCATTTTAAATTTTCTATGATATCTTTTTCAAATTCTGGTTTGGACCTTTTAACATCAGTGTCCTCAATCCGCAAAATAAAATTTCCCTCTTTTTTTTGGGCAAACAAATAATTAAAAAGGGCGGTTCTGGCGCTTCCAATATGCAAAAACCCTGTTGGCGAAGGAGCAAATCTTGTCCGAATTTGCCCTGGATTAATAAATTCAAATTTTTCTCTCTCCATAGTTTCAATATACCATAAAATCTATATAAATAAAGCTAATTGTCTCTGCGGCTAAAATACCATTCAAGAACTCCCCTGGCTACGGGCAGGGCGGCTGCCCGAACACCCTTAACTCTCTCTATCATAATTGTTAAAACAATCTCTGGATTATCATAAGGGGCAAAAACAGTTATCCAGTTATTATAAAAATCGCCCCCTAATTCAGCTGTTCCCGTTTTAGCCGCAGCTTCAACAGGCAGAGAATTTAATAAAACAGAAGAGGCATGAGGGCTTCCTTCTCCTGTTACCGCCTTTCTCATGCCCTCTCTAACAATTTGAAGATTTTCTTTGTTGATAAAGTTTTCTCTTAAAACTTCGGGATTAAACTCTTCAATTAATTTTTTTTCGCTGTCTACAATCTGTTTTACAATTTTTGGCTTATAAAGCGTGCCGCCATTGGCTATAGCCACGAATGAAGCAGCTACTTGAACAGGGGTTACAGAAATGTCCCCCTGGCCAATAGAAAGATTATATGTATCGCCGTCCCACCAATTCTCTTTTTTAACTTCCTTTTTCCACTCGGGAGAAGGAATAAATCCTTTGCTTTCTCCCGGCAAATCAATTCCTGTTTTTTGGCCCCAACCGAAAAGTTCAAGATATTTTTTAATTCTTGTTGGGCCCAATCCTTCTTGATTTCTATAACCACCGCCAACCGTATAAAAATAAACATTGCATGATTCAGCAATTGCCTTTCTCATATCTGTCCAGCCATGAACTGTCCAATCATTTTTTCTTGTCTCTTTTTCGGGGTCATATGGATGAGGAATGCTGATAAAACCCTGGCAATTAATTTTTTTGTCGGGAGATATTAGTTGCTCTTGAAGAACAGCGGCGGCAACCAAGGGTTTAATTGTCGAACCCGTTGGATATAATCCTGAAATTGCCCTGTTAAAAAGGGGCTCTCCGGGATTAGTCAAAAGCTCTTGAAGGGCTTTGGGGTCTGCTTCTTTATTAAATAAATTATTGTCATAACTGGGTAAACTAATCAAAGCTAACACTCCGCCGTTTTTAGGATTTAAAGCCACGCCAACTGCTTTTTTGGCCCCTGTCTCTTGAAGAGCGGCATTCAATTCTTCCTCAACCTTCTTCTGCAATTCGGCGTCTGTCCACAGAACTAAGCTATGACCAGATTCTGGCAAAGAAACCGTCTTCTCTGATAATATGTTTCCCAAAGCATCTCTTTCAACCTGAATTTTTCCTGGATTTTTCCTTAAAACCTCCTCATAATACCTTTCCAGCCCATCCTTTCCGACATAATCAGACGCTTCTCTTCCGGTATAGCCAATTAAGGAAGCAAGGGTTTGACCGTCAGGATAATATCTAACCGAATTATATTTAATTTCAAACCCGGGAAGAGCCGCAATCCTCGTCTTTAATGAAATTAACGTCTGATAGTCAAGGTTTTTTAAAATTAGCTTTTTATTTTCAAACTGACGATAATCTTGATTAATGATACTGCCCACCTCTTTCAAAACCCTTATTCTTTCTTTTTCTTCCCGAGGAAGTTTTTCTTTATTTAAAACTAAATCAAAGCTAGGTTGATTAAAAACTATCTGCTTGCCCCGACTGTCGTAAATCACTCCGCGTTCCGCTTTAACGGTTAGATAGGCAAACTTATTTTTTTCAGCTAAGGCGGAAAATTTATCTCCTTCAAGAACCTGAAAATGAAAGGTTTTAATAAAAAGCCCAAAAATAATAATTAAAAATAAAAGTAAAACTAATTTAAGTATTTTCGCAGAAAGCGGGACTTCCAGTTTTTTTTCAGAAATTCCAAGTTCTTGTTCTTTTTTCTTGGCAAGATGGTCTAAAAAAACTTCCTGGGGTTCTAAGTCCTTTTTTAATTTAACTTTTCTTAAAAAGAGGAATCTCAACATATCTTCTAAAAATTAATTTTATAAAAAAAGCCAGCCCTAATAAAATTAAGATATTAAAACCAATAAAATGATTGGAAAATATATCCAGAAAAAAACCACCGATAAAAGCTAAATATAGACCAAAATATTTTTTGGGATTTTCTAAAAGGTTCCAGAAAATTATTAAAATTAAAATTAAATTTAATACTCTTCCCCAAAATAAAAAATAAACCAAAAAACTGCTTTGAATTAAAACTAAAAAATATAAAATAATAATTGAAATTAAAAGTTTTTTTAGCATTAAAATTCTAAGATAATAAAAAGTTTTTCTGTTTTAGAAATGTCAAAAGCAGGTTTAACATCAGCTTGCTGAAATGGCCTGACATCGTTTTTTTTAACTGCCTGAATCTTGCCGACCAAAAGTCCTTGCGGAAAAACTCCGCCGAGAGCGGAGCTCTTTACAATATCCCCCTTTAAAACAGTTTTTTCTTTTAAAATAAGCTCAAGGAAAATATTAAAATTCCCCTGCCCTTTTGCAAGACCAAAATTTGTATCAAAAACGCTATTTTTATGAGATAAAAGCTGAACTTTTGAAAAATTTTCATAAACTTCATAGATTTTCCCAACTAAAACCTTTTCTTCGGTTATAACCGGCATATCTTTTAAAACACCATCTTTAATTCCCTTGTCAATTAAAATAAAATCTTGAGAAATATCCTTACCGATTATTTGAGCTAAACTAAGTTTGAATTCTTTTTTAAGGCCCAAGCTTAATGCCCGCCTTAAAAGTTCGTTTTCTTTTTTTAAATCTTTTAACTCCTCTATTTGAACAATCAATTCTTGATTCTTAAGCTCAAGCTTATTTAACTTTTCTTTTAAATACCTCTGGTTCAAAAATCCAGTCAAAAAATCTGAACTTCTCTCCCCTGCCCTCCATAGGGTTTTTTGGATCGGCGCCGAAAAGGAATAAAAAAAACTTTTCACTTCTGCGCGGAAGACATTAGTTAGAACAAGGATTAAAATCACCGCAACAACCCCGATTAAAACTTTACTTTTCTTAAGAGGAAATTTCATAATTATATTTTATTCTACCCAAAACTAAACAAAAATAAAAGGAGCTAAGCTCCTTTGAAAGATATTGTAATTGTGAACATTATAAGAGAGCTACCTACTTTCGCCCGAAAGGACTATCATCGGCCTTGGAAGATTTCACTTCTGTGTTCGGCATGGAAACAGGTGGAGCACTTCCAGTATAGCTCCCTTATAATGTTCACAATATTAAATAATGGTCACAAACATTGATTGTTAGCCGATATAAAGCTAATAGATGACTATGATTTATTAGTACTGCTCGACTAAAGACATTACTGCCCTTACATCTGCAGCCTATCGCCTCGTCATCTCCGAGGAATCTATGTCTGCCTGACGGCAGACAAGAACCCTAATCTTGGGATGGGCTTCGCACTTAGATGCTTTCAGCGCTTATCCCTGCCCGACATAGCTACCCAGCGATGCCCTTGGCAGAACAGCTGGTACACCAGAGGTCGGTTCAACCAGGTCCTCTCGTACTATGGTCAAATTCCCTCAAGGTTCGACGCCTGCGGTAGATAGGGACCAACCTGTCTCACGCATATTTCTCACTTATTACTAAGTGTATGGACTATATCACCCCCTCGCTAAATTCTTATTAAATTTACTGATTTTTGCGAGGGGCCGACGTATTATAGAAGGTTTCAACTTCTATCCTTTCGCCTTTGCGAAAAAGTCTCTACGGGGCTAGTAATCTTTCTTTTTTCAAAATTCTCTCAACTTTTAGAGAATTTTGCGTCCTCCTTTTGGAATAATTCATCTTCTGAAATTCATCAATTTTCTTGGCTAACTCCAAGAAATCTTTTCCAGTCTTTACTTTCTTTTTTATGGCCAATACTTCCAACATTAAATTTGCTTGTTTCTGTTTTAATCTCAAATAGTACAATATATTTTTAAGCAATTCTTTAATGCCTTCTGTATCTCCTACTATATACTCAATAATTCCATCATTTCTTTCCCTTATATAACCCTTACCAATCAAATTTTTAAGCCATTGAAGAAAGTGTTTCTCTCTTTTTGACTGATAGAATACTACTGATGGCGAAACTTGAAAACGAAATCTATAAGTAGAATTCGGTTTTAACCTCACATAAATACTTCCATCACCATCAAGAAATCCAGCTATATAGGCCTTTTCTTTTTCAGAAAGTCTCATAATAGAAAGATTACAGCTTCCCTCGGTATTATCCTAGCATATGACAGGTTATGATGCAAGGATTCCACCGATATTAGTCGGTTTTTACACAAAGCATTGCTGCTTAGTGCCGCCAGATTGACGGTCTGAACCCAGCTCGCGTAACGCTTTAATTGGCGAACAGCCAAACCCTTGGGAGCGGCTTCACCCCCAGGATGCGTTGAGCCGACATCGAGGTGCCGAACAGGGCCGTTGATGTGGACTCGCGGGCCCTACTAGCCTGTTATCCCCGGGGTAACTTTTATCTGATGATCTTCGGATTTTCTATAAAAATCCGTCGGTTCACTAAGTCCTGGTTTCCCAACAGCGCGCATTAACCTGCTTGCTGTAAAGCCGGCTTATGGCTTTATCCGACCGCTCCGATTTCCATCCGGAGCTAGCCGACCTTTGAACTTCTCCATTACCCTTTAGGAGAAAAGTGCCCCACTTAAACTGCCCGTTAGAAACTGTCCCCCACTAAATGGGGTTAGGATTAAGACCTTGGAAGGATGGTGTTTCATTGACGACTCCCCCCGCTCCGAAAAGCAAGGTTCACAGTCTCCCATCTACGCTACGCATCCAAAACCAAAACTCAATATCTAACTACAGTAAAGCTCCCGGGGTCTTTCCGTCTAGCCGCAGGTAACCGGCATCTTTACCGGTATTGCATTTTCACCGAGCTGCTCCTGGAGACAGTCCCCCAGTCGTTAGGCCTTTCATGCGGGCCAGAACTTACCTGGCAAGAGATTACGCTACCTTTGGACGGTCAGAGTTACCGCCGACGTTCACTGGAAGCTTAACTCGTTCAGCCCGAAGACCGACGAGGTTAACGTTCCAGCACTGGTCAGGCCTCAGCCCCTATACATCCTCTTACGAGTTCAGCAGGGACCTGTGTTTTTGGTAAACAGTCGCCAGGGGTACTTTCGCTGCGGCCGCCCGAGGGCGGCAAGGCATATCCCGAAGTTACGCCTGCTTTTTTGCCGAGTTCCTTCAGGAGCTTTCACTCGTTCACCTTGGTGCTCTTACACCAACCCACCTGTGTCGGTTTGCGGTACGGTTCTTATCCATTTAGCCCTACCAGCTTTTCCGGGCAGTCGTTTCTTCCAGAACCCCCTGCCTTAACAAGGGTAAGGAAATCCAGTAATCCCTCTGACTAAAACGACTGCGTCACTGTTTGGAAATGAATAAGAGGGCAGGAATATTAACCTGCTGTCCATCTCTCGTCTACCTTTCGGTAGACGGATTAGGCCCGCCTAACCCTTGGCTGATTGCCATTGCCAAGGAAACCTTGGGTTTTGGGTGTCTCGTGTTCTCAACGAGATTGCGGTTACTCATGCCAACATTCTCACTCCCTAATGCTCCACCCTGCTTCACAGCAGAACTTCAGCGCATTAGAGACGCTCCCCTACCCCCAAGCCGCACCTCGCTACGCTCGCTGCGGCAGAATTTCTAATTTTTAATTTCTAATTTCTAAAATATTATTAAAAATTTAATAAAAATTAGAAATTTAAAATTGAAAATTCCGTACCGAACGCAGTGAGGTGCGGCCTGGGCCTTATCTTCGGTATCAAGCTTAAGTCCCGTGAATCTTCGGCGCGAAATCCCTTAGCTAGTAAGCTGTTACGCACTTTTTAAAGGATAGCTGCTTCTAAGCTAACCTCCTAACTATCAATGGAACTTCACCTCCTTTGAAACACTTAGCTTGAATTTAGGGACCTTAGATTAAGGTCTGGGCTGTTTCCCTTTTGACTATGGAGCTTAGCCCCCACAGTCTAACTCTTCGTAAAAATTTTCCGGCATTCGAAGTTTGATTGGAAAATCCGAGCAAAGCCCAAGAGATCCCATTCAGTGCTCTACCTCCAGAAAACTAATAAACGAAGGCTAACCCTAAAGCTATTTCGGGGAGAACCAGCTATTACCAAGCTCGATTGGCTTTTCACCCCTTACCACAGCTCATCCCAGAGTATTGCACGGCTCATGGGTTCGGGCCTCCGTCCACATTTCTGGGGACTTCACCCTGGCCATGGCAAGCTCGCTTGGCTTCGGGTCTCCCCCCACCAATTTTCCAAAAAATTGGAAAACGCGCTTTTAACACTCGATTTCTCTATGCCTTCGTCCCGAAAGGACTTAGACAAATTAGTGGGGGGAACTCGTTGGCTCATTCTTCAATAGGCACCCCATCACTACCGCACCTCGCTACGCTCGCTGCGGCAGAATTTCTAATTTCTAATTTCTAAAATATTATTAAAAATTTAATGAAAATTAGAAATTTAAAATTGAAAATTCCGTACCGAACGCAGTGAGGTGCGGTAGCTCTGAGTCCTTGTGGGCAGAATGGTTTCAGGTTCTATTTCACCGCCCTCACCGGGCTGCTTTTCACCTTTCCCTCACGGTACTAGTTCGCTATCGGTGATATCAAGTATTTAGCCTTGGCCGATTAGTTCGGCCTGCTTCCTACAAGGTTTTCGCCTCGTAGTACTCAAGATAAATGATAAGGAGCGCGAAGAAGTTTTCGAATACAGGGCTGTTA
>Ga0190334_1000452_pt1 | contig 20995 bp, 18 predicted proteins | sample 48720478_MG_FD_161270 | JGI IMG/M metagenome (GOLD analysis project Ga0190334, IMG submission 161270) | Hydrothermal vent sediment bacterial communities from Southern Trench, Guaymas Basin, Mexico - 4872-04-7-8_MG | ecosystem: Environmental > Aquatic > Marine > Hydrothermal vents > Sediment ...
CGCGCTCTGGTGAAATTTATGAGGAAATATAAATTCCCATCCATGGAAATCAAAACAAGGTGTAGTCATGCTAAAATCCTTAATGCGTTATAAATAATTAAATTGCAATCTATTCAATTTTTAAATTAGATTTTTAAAAAAATTAATTTTAGAATGAATTATAGTAATTTTAGAATCATTTAAAAATAATATAAATTTCAAATAAAATATAAATTAAAACTAATAATGTTAAAATTGAAGTAAACATGGCAATTAAACAGCTTTCAGTTTTTTTACCTAATAAACCGGGTGAATTAGCAAGCTTTTTTGAATTTTTAATGGACAATAAAATATTCATCCGTTCCTTAACAGTAGCAGAAACGGAAGAATATGGCTTGTTACTATTACTTGTAGATAAGCCAGAAAAATGTGCCCTATTATTGGAAGAAAATAATTACATTTTTTCAGTTACTAAAGTAATTGCTGTAAGACTCAATAATAACATCTCTGATTTGTATAAAATTGCAAAACTTTTAGGTTCTAATAAAATAAATATCGAATATCTTTACTTCCTCATTTTAGATGGTAGCATTAATGGTGTGGTATTAAAGTTAAATGATATTGAAGGAGGAGCTAACGTATTAAAAAAGAATGATTTTACTGTTATAGAAACATTTGATTAAATAAATTTTTCTTCAAATCTTTTTCTTTCTATTAATAATTTTGTTGCCAATGCTGCGCCATGTGGCGTGTAAAATATGGGTGATTTTTCTTTTTTCACGATTTTTCTTAAACCTTCAAAATTTTCAGCAAAGAACATTAATGGAATTATTGGTTTTTCTCGTCCAGTATCGTTCCAAGCATTAATAATTCCCCTATAATGTTCTTCTGATTTCATTTCAAGAAATGGCGGTATGACACAGCAAGGTACTACAATATCTATATTAGGGTCTTCTAACATTATTTTAGTCACGTTATAATATTGTTCTTCAGCAGCAACGCCTATCATGTCTAATGGATTTACCAACTTAACCAATGGAATTAAATATAGTTTTAATTTATCCTTCAACTCATTTGAAAATTTGCATAATTTTAGTCCGAATTCTTCAGCTTTATCACTAAATAAAACTGAACTTCCTCCACTATTAGTCAGCACTCCAATATTTTCACCTTTAGGTACTGGTAAGAAAGAAAAGGTTTTTAAAGCTATTAAAAAGTCAAATGAATTTTCGCATAAAATCGCACCTGATTGTTTTATGGCAGTTTTTAACATTTCATAACTCGTTGCCATTGAACCGGTATGACTGCTAGCAGCCTTCATTCCAGTTGCAGTTCTTCCCCCCTTTAGAATGATTACTGGTTTTGATTTTACTATTTCTTTCACGATCTCCAAAAATCTTCTTCCTTGTGTGATTGATTCCATGTAAAGACTAATGATATCAGTATTTTCATCAGTTTTGTAAAATTCTAATACTTCATTAAAGGTGACATCAATCATGTTCCCAAGATTGGCAAATTTGGAACAACCAATGCTTTCTCTTTCCATCGCATAAAAGGTTGCGCACCCAAAAGACCCCGATTGACTTATCATGCTAATTCTCCCCTTAGGTGCTAGTTGAATGAATGATGCATTTAAACCAATATCGATATTTTGAATTCCCACGCAATTAGGTCCCATTACCCTGATCCCTGCTTTTTTGCATTTTTCTGCAATCTTGTTTTCTTCTTTTTTACCATGTTCATTGATTTCTCCAAATCCGGCAGTCACGATTATTATTCCTTTAACTCTTTTTTGGATGCATTCATCAATCACTTTTTCTACAAATTTAGCCGGGACAAGAATGATTACTAAATCGATTTCTTCATTAACGTCTAGAATGCTCTTATAACATTTTAAACCCATAATCTCTGAGGTTGTTTTTGAAATTAAAAAAATCTTACTATTGAGATTTTTATTACTAAAAACATTTTTGGTTACGGCATTACCAAATTTTTTAGGGTTTGCTGTTGCTCCAATGATTGCTATAGAATTGGGATAAAAAAAGAACCTAACCATCTTTACTCATTTCACCTCATAAATTGCGTCGTGAGGGCATACATGAATACAAACCTTACAACCTCTACAAAACTTTTGATCAATTTCTGCCTTTTTTTCATCTTCCAAGAAATTAATTGCTGGACATCCAAAAGTATTGATGCAAATTTTACAGCCAATACATTTATCAGTATCAACTTTAATAACGGGAATTTTGATGCCTTCTCTTTGGAATTGTCTATATTCAATTAACGAGCAAGTATGCCTGGAGATTAAAACTCTTATACCATCTGCTTTAACAGCAATTTCTAATTTCTCCATCAATGCTGGCAAGTTATTAGAATCTTCTATCCATATTTTATCAGGTTCCACGCCGCATCCTTTAACTAGATCTTCTATGATTATCCTGTTTCCGGGTTCCTTGTTAATTTTTATGCCAGTACCAGGATTATCTTGAAACCCTGTCATACTTGTTGAATGGTTATCTAAAATCACTACTAGCATGTTATTTTGATTATAGACAGCGTTTATCAGTGCTGGAATTCCTGAATGAAAAAATGTAGAATCTCCTAAAATTGCTAATATGGGATTTTCTTTCGGTTGTACTTTTGTCATCCCATTTGCTAAGCCTATTGAAGCGCCCATGCAAATTTGAGCGTCCAATCCCTCAAGAGGCTTGTATGCTGCCAGAGTATAGCAACCAATATCAGAAGAATTTAAGAATTTTATCTTTAATTTCTTCTCTACCTGCTTTATAGCATAAAATGTGGAACGATGAGAACATCCAGGACATAAGATTGGTAGTCTAGGAGGTAAAATGATTATTTCTTCAGGTACATTTGGTTTTTTATAATCTAAATCCATGTATTCTGAAAGAACTTCCAAATACAATTCAGCTGGAAATTCTCCGTTTTGAGGAAATAGATTTTTTCCATTCACTTTTACCTTGCTTGAAAAACCTTCATCATATCCTATTTGTTTTACCATGTTTTCTATGAAGGGTTCTAATTCTTCTACTACTATGATTTCATCAACGTTTTCGAATAAATTTTTGATTAAATCCCTTGGTGGAGGATAAACCATTCCCAATTTTAATACAGAAACTTTTTCCCTAATTCCAAAGTAATCTAATGCATCCATTAATTGGGAATATGGGATTCCAGCAGCTACAAATCCATATCTCGTCCCATTAATACGTTCATTAGAAATTGTAAGCTTGTTAAATGGAAAATTATCTGCAAATTGAGATATTTCTTCTAATCTTTCAAGTAATCTTACTCTTAACACTCTTGAATGAGATGGAAGGCAAACCCATCGTGAGCGATCCCAATCAAAAGAAATCTCTTTTTCTGGTTTGCTGATTTCTCCTAATGTAACTTCTCCTCTACCATGATTCAACCTTGTTGTAGTTCGAAATAAAACTATTGTCTGAAAATCTTCAGAGAATTCAAATGCATACTTTATCAAATCTTTTGCTTCCTGAGGACTACAAGGCTCAAAAACGGGCACTAAAGCGTGAAGACCATAATACCGATTATCTTGTTCATTCTGTGAAGAAAAACAATTTGGATCATCTGCAGAGATAAGAACCATTCCCCCTTTAGTTCCACAATAACAAGCAGATATGAATGGGTCGGAAGCTACATTTACTCCCACGTGCTTCATTGCAGCTACTGCTCTAACATTACACATGGACGCTCCAAAAGCAATTTCAAAGCCCACTTTTTCATTTATGCTCCATTCTAATTTTAAATGTGGGTAATATTTATTCATCTCAGCAAGAGTTCCTAAAATTTCTGATGATGGTGTTCCAGGATACCCAGCTCCCACAATAACTCCTGCTTCCAGTATTCCTCTCGCGATCGCTTCATTGCCCATCATCATGACTTTTTTTCCGGGTTCGTCCAAAACATAATATGGTTTACTCATTCATTAGCCCCCTTATATCATTTCCTTTTTCAATACCTAAATAAAAAGCGTTTTTATTAAATTCCAAGGCTTTTCTTGGAACAAAAATGGAAATAGCCTCTTCTAAACTAGTTTTTTTCATTGGAATCTTGCCACTTCCATATAATACTCCCAACATAACAACATTCATCGTTCTTAGATCACCAGCCTTAATTGCCAATTCATTTGCATCGATAAAATAAACGTTTGATGTAATTTCACTCAAAAATCTTTTAATTTCATCGAAATTGAGGTTATTAAAACCTACTTGATGTACCATTGGGGGTACGATTATTTCCCTATTGATTAGAAAAAGCGTCTTTTTCCCAGCATAATTAAAGTTTCTAACAGCTTCACTTGCCTCAAAAGCAAGTATGACATCGGAAAATCCCCTGGGTATTAATGGACCCTCAACGTGAGTGCCAAATCTCAAATATGAAATGACAGATCCACCTCGCTGTGCCATTCCATGTGTTTCAGCTGTTCTGACCTTAAATCCTTCAATTAATGCTGCGTGAGATAATATTTGAATCGCTCTGATAACGCCTTGACCACCAATACCTACATTTATTATGTTATAATTTTTAATTTCCATAATGATCAAATAAGGAAAATTTATCTATTTCTTATATCATATATTTATAATTAATTTCCATAGTTTAATTAACTTATTCGTTAGGATTAATAATGGGAAACGCATCCCATCCCATCATGTTAAATATAATTTTAATTCCTATAATTAAACTGAATTTATATTGCAATTAAAGAAAAAATTTTCATTTTTTATGCCCAAAATATTAAAATTTTTCTTTTTTTCCTTATTCATTGAGCATTTTTCTGAAAATTTCCACTAAAATTTGGAATTGGTAAGGAAATTAATAAATAAATCAAGAAATTTATTAAACAATCATTAAAACCCACGCGTTAAATATTGGGTGTCTAAAAAATAGATTAATTAAATCAATGTAAAAAAATGATAATAACATGTATTTCTTTTTTTACAAGTTTCCAATATTTTAAAATCTGGACAAAATTTACATTAAATCGGATATCTGGTTAAATATCTTAAAATAATTTTTTAAGGCATTATTATTTTTATAAATTTACACTTAATATCTCTTTAATAAAATGTAATTTGGATTCAAAAATCATGATTGTTATCAAACTTAGTATATTAATTTGGCACATCTGGTTCAAAAAAGTTCACGAAAGTCCCATGAATTTAATGAAAAAAATTTTTTTTCAATTAAATCTATGAATCGTCTTAACTTGTTTTTAAATTTTTAGGATTATGTAAAAAGATTTATAGAGATATTATTTCCAATATTATATTAGGGTTAATTTTGCTTAAATAATTGAGTAGAGCGTTTATAAAATTTACGAAACATTTTTATATAGTAAGAAATATATATAGAATTAGAAAAAATTTTATTAAAAACTTAAATGTATTGGAATGTAAATTTTAGCCCATAATTTATTCCTCCACAAAATTATTCGACTAAAACATTCCAATACTCCTCCTTTTTTTTATTACATGACGGGCTAAATTACATTCCAAAAATTATTACTTTTAGTTCAATTGTAGTCCTCTCCCTCGTAAAAAATTTTAAAAATAATACTTGAAATGAAAGAACTTATATTTTTGAGTATCCAATTCAAAAATGTAATAATTAATTTTAATTATTTTAAAATCAATAATTATCTTACAAAATAAAAATCTCCCTAACAATTTAAAAAAGAGGGAATATGAATGGTAAAAGTTGCGATTGTTCATCGTGATGAGATTCCAGGATTGCCTAGCAAATATACCGAGGAAGAATTTAACGTTGTTCTGGAAATGGTAAAAGAAATGTTTGACCTTTTAGGTGGCATAAAAAATTTTATTAAACCTAATGAAACGGTGGTGCTGAAACCAAATAGTTGTACTTATTTTGGTTCAGTAATGATTGATAAGAAAACGGGAGTAGAAAAAGTTAATTTACAAGCCGCGGCTAATACTGATGCAAGAGTGCTCGCAGCAATAACAAAATTAGCTTTGGAAGAAGCTAATGCCGCAGAGGTTCTTACAGCCGAGACCTCCGCTTTTGATTATCATGAAAGGTGGCAAGCACGTATTACTCTGGATGTTTCTGGAATTAAATCTGCAGTCGAAGCAGTTGGAGGAAAGGCAGTAGATTTTAATGAAATGGAACGAGTAGAAATTGAAATTAAAAAACCAGCAAATGCCTTAGATAAAATAAGAGTTCCAGAAATACTGACAAGAGAGGATACTGCCTTCATTAATTGTCCTGCAATGAAAACTCATTCATTTGAAACCGTTACTTTAGGAATGAAAAATTATCAAGGCATTTTCAAGTGGGAGGATAAACTTATAGCCCATGATGGGAAGTTGAGTTTAAAATTTGTTGATATGGTAAGAACGCTCCCACCAAGATTAACTGTAATAAGCGGAATTTGGGCAGTACAAGGCCAAGGACCAATTCCAATGAGAGGACATGATTACATGACAATAACTGACATGAATACAATAGTAGCAGGAGATAATGTAGTTGCTACAGATTCAATCTGTGCTAGAGTAATGGGATTTGACCCGATGGAAGTCAGAACAATTAGGTTAGGCGCCCATTTAGGAGCGGGCCCATTAGATTTAGATAAGATTGAATTATTAGGTACTCCTATTGAAAAAGTTAAAAGAGATTTCATTAAACCTTCAGGTGAATGTAACGGCATATATCCAACTGTTCGAGTGATAGAAGGTAGCCCTTGCTACGTGTGTAAAGCTCTCGTGAGAGCGATATTAGATGGCTTAGCTTTTACTTTTCCAAAATTGCATGAACATGATCAAGATCCGATTTTCATATTGGGGAAAAATGCATATATTCCAGAAGATATTCGAGGAAGCGATAAAGAAGTATGGGTAATAGGTGATTGTGCTGAAGAATATAAGAACGTGACTTCAAATACTCATTTCTATCCGGGTTGCTGCCCAATGCAGGCAAATATTGAGCTTCCTGGAACTATTATTGGTAAGTGGAAGGCATTAAAATAAGATTTTTCAATTTTTTTTCTTTTTTATTTAATGATAATTTTTAAATAAGATAAAAATAATGAAATTTTTTTTTAAAAAAGAAATTCTACATTAACTTTCATTCTTTATTTTCTGCTTTTTAAACTCCTTAATTAATGCGGGGATTATTTCATGCAAATCCCCAACAATTCCATAATGTGCAATACTAAATATGGGAGCATTAGGATCCTTATTAATTGCCACTATAATTTCAGAATTTTGCATTCCAACTAAATGTTGTATTGCTCCTGAAATTCCACAAGCAATATAAAGCTTTGGCGAAACTGTCTTACCGGTCTGACCAATTTGCCTGTCTTGCTCTAACCAATTTAATTCTACAGCAACTCTTGACCCTCCCATTTCAGCTCCAAGTACATCTGCTAGTTCTTTAATTAACTTAAATCCTTCTTTAGAACCAACGCCCCGTCCTCCTGAAACAATGATATCAGCATCTTCTAAATTTATTTCTTTACGTTTTTTCTCGATAATTTTAACGATTTTTGAAACTGAATCTTTCTCATCTAATTCTTTTTCAATGACTTCAATTTTCACTTTTTTATCATACTTTGCTTCTTTTTTGAAAACTCCGGGTCTTACGGTCGCCATTTGTGGTCTACTATTGGGTGTTTTTATCGTTGCCATAATGTTCCCTCCGAATGTGGGCCTTGTTTGCATCAAATTTTTTGTTTCTTTATCTATGGACAACCCAGTGCAATCAGCAGTTAAGCCCGCATTTAACCTTTTTGCAATTCTTGGAGCAAAATCTCTACCAGTTGGAGTTGCACCGATTAAAATTATTTCAGGTTTTCTTTCCTTGATTAAATCTGTTAAAATATTTACATATAAATCTGAATAATAATGTTTTAAGATAGGAGATTTTATATATATGACATTATCAACGCTATATTTTCCAAAATCATTTAATAAGTGTTCAAAATTATCCCCTAAGAGGATTAAAGAAAGCTCAGTTCCTAAATCATCGGCTAATTCTCTTCCCTTGGTTGCAAGCTGATATGCCACATCATGAATTTTTCCTTTATAATGCTCCGCTATTATCCAGACACCTTTATATTCACCTTTATCTACTTGCTCTTCTTTGGTGTTCCTAACAATTTCAATTGCTTTCATCGGACAAGCTTCCACACATGCTCCACATAATTTACAATCATCCCCGATAACAGCTAAGTTATTGATGACCTCTATGCAATCATAGGGACAACTTGCTATACAAGCGCCGCACCCTTCACATAATTCTTTATCTACTTTAATACTCATGCTTGCTTGAACTTTTATTATTCTTGACTAAAGTTTTGTTAATTCCATATAAATCTCTGACTCCTTATTAAATTTTCCCGTAGGAGAATGAGAATGATTTAAGTTGATAAAATTAAACCATCAAAATTAAAAATTAAAAATGAATTTAGATAAGTAATTTTATCCTGTAGTTTCTATTTTAATTATTCTACATGTTTAACTTAATAATCTCAAAATAATAATGAACAATTCGCCAATTTACAATATCATTTCTCATGCTAAACCGATGAAGAAAAAGGGTTTTTAAAATAAAATAACTACATGTAAGAAATTTCAATTAAATATTATTTCTATCTCTAAAATCAAAAAAAAATTAGAATTGAATAATTTAAATAATTCTTTAAATTCAATTCTTTTTTATTTATAAGAGGAATGAGGCTTTTCTAGTACATTTTTTAATCCAGAATGTAGGTTTTCCCAAAAAATCTTCCTCAACTTTTTTCCATACGTTCCATGCTTGAAAGTGCTTCCTTCATCATAATCAATTTCTACGTCTTTTCCACTAGTACCTTTATCTACAATTGTAAACGTACCTTTATATTTTTTCGCAGAACCTTGCATGATATTTGGTCCAGAATCAACTAATTTTAAGCCTCCTCCATAACTTGAGCAGAAAGCTTTAATTACTTCCTTAATATCTTCAATCTTCCAATCGGAAGGACAATTCACAACCAATTTCACTAATGTTCAACTCTTATTAATAATAAAATGAATATTTTTATGGATTAACCCAAAAAAGAAATATTAAAAATACTTAATGAAAGAAGTTATAAAAAGATGTTTACAAGCATGTAAATTTAATCTAATTTAAATAAAAATTTGATGATAAAAAATATTTTGAAAAAGAATTATAATTACGCTTATATTTTTTTTTTCCTCGCTGAATTCCTATTCTAATAAGATTGACATCCATCACATTAATTTTTTCTGCTTTAATATTCACGTTTACTTGAATTTATATTATATTTGATAAAATTATGGTTAATTCATTATAAATACTGACCATTTATCGAATTTTCTTTTCAAATATTGTGAATGATATAACCAATTGAAATTTAACGATGAAGATTTTTTTATCTCAAATGATCATCTTTTAAAATTAAATGTTGAATTCTTGACTTAAATACATTTAAATACTTACTTTCATATCAAAATAACGAAAATCTATCTTTGATTTAATGGGACATATCTATTTATCATTTAATATAGATTTAATTTACCACTCATTAATTGAAGAATCTTTATTAAATATCGATAAATAAATTCCAATTTGAAGAGTTTTAGCAATATGCACAATTTTTCAAGGATTTCAAACCAAATGATAATGAAGGAGGTGAGATACTAAGGATGAAATTCTGTTCCAAGTGCGATAATTTGCTATTTCCAAAAAATGGGAAATTATATTGTAAATCCTGTGGTTCTTTCTACGATTTACAAGGTTTAGAAAAAAAAGAATATATTATTAGTAAAACAATAGAACATGATGAAGAAGAGGAGATGCCCATAATAATGGAAGAAAATGATAAAATCAACGTGATTTCAAGCGATGAAAGGAAAGCTTTTGAGGAATATTTTAATAGTGATCAAGATATTGCGGTATCTTAAAAAAAGAATTTTAATAAATGAGGTTATCGATAATTTTTGGAAAAAATTGGAGAGATCGAGCAAGATTTCATGGAAAAATAATTTCGAAATCTTTAAAAAAATTAAAAATTTAAAATACATGAATACTGTCAAATAAAATTTGACATCTTATTATTGACCTCTTTACAGTTTTCTTCAAAAGTAATCTTTTTTAGCTTCTAATAGCACTTAAAAATAGGTTTTAATTCAAGCAATAAATAACAAGGAGGAGGTAGCAAGATGAACATCCCCCTATTAATATTTCTGTTTGGAATTTTCGTGGTGATCATCGTAAGTTATGCGATTAAAGATTTCGATTTCGTTGCCATATCTTTACTAGGAGCATTTATAGCCGCTCTTATAACTGGGCTTGTATACGGACTAAGTTTTGACACTTTTGTGTCTTTTGTAGAATTTGAGGTTATTATAACGATTTTGAGCATGAGCATCATAACAAAAATAGCCCAAGATTTTAACATATTGGAGTTTTTAGCAATCAAGTTATTTAAAATTGCAAGAGGAGATGAAAAAATATTTTTTTACTTGATTTGTATAATCACGACTTTATTGGCAGCTATTATCACGGATGTTGTAGTCGTGCTCATTTTAGGACCAGTAATTATTCGTTTATGTAGGGTTCTCAAGACTCAAGCAGGCACGTACTTGTTAGGAATGACCATTTGTATTAATATAGGATCGATAATTACCCCCTTTTCAAGTGGAGAAAATATCATGATATCAAATTATTTTCACTTAGATACCTTATATTTTATTAGATACTACTGGCTATTTTCATTTGGATTATTGTTTCTAACAATATTCCTTATAGATAAATTCATGTTGAGCAAGGAACCACGTGTTAATCCGCAGCAAAAGAAATTACTGATTGAGATGTTAGATGAGAAACTTTTGATCGAAAATAGAAAAATATTCTACTTTAACAGTATTGCTTTAATTGTTATTATAATATTATTTGCCATAATTCCAATGTTATATTTTGTTGCAGCTGTCTCTGCATTTATCTTAGTTATTGTAAACAAGAACATTACAAAAAAGAAGATGAGAGATTTACTAGGAGAGATTGAATGGGAGATCATATTCTTCTTCATATCATTGTACATTGTCATTGGATGCTTGTTAGTTGCTGGTTTTAGAGAAATATTTGAAATGATTCCGTTTGAGCAACTCAATGTACTGGTCTTGAGCATACTAGTCCTATTAGTGGTGAGTTTTACTTCTGGGTTTGTTGCAAACACACCCACGGCATTAGCATTCATTCCTATTATTGACATTTTAATCACCAAGCATCACTTTCCACCAATACCATTGCTATTTGCTTTCATCATTGGAATCAACATAGGAGGGAATATAATACCCCAAGGTGCTGCTTGCGATATGATGACTTTAAAAATTGCTACTGATGAAGGCGTTCAAAACCTTTCTTACAAGAGATTACTCAAAAATGGATTCATATTTGCCATACTACATATTCTCTCTTCAATATTATTCTTGTTTGTAATTGTTTTTTTCAATACTTAACATTTTAAAAAAACAAAGCAAGATAAGAAAATGTTGAGAAAAGGATATATTGATTCCTATGTTCCATGGAGAAGAGTACATGATTGGAGGTGCGTAGCCTGTGGAAACTGCTGTACACATTTTAGTGTTCCATTAATGGGAACTGAATATGCGAAATTTATGAAAATATTTGGAGATAACATAATGGATTTCAATTTTAATCCTGGAAAAGTCTACTTGAGAAAAAAATTAAATAATGAATGCATTTTTCAAGATATAAGATATGGTATCTCTTTTTGCATGATACAAGAATTAAAACCTTATGTCTGCAAGCTATTTCCATTTTTCATTACAAAAACAGGAGAAAGAGAAGCTTTATATATTTATAAAAATGAACCTTATTACGTATACGTGAATACATTTTGTCCTCAAGTTAAATATGGTATACCTTCTTTCAATTTCGTTAAAATTGTCATTCCAGAAGCAATCCAATTGAGCTTAAATCCTCGGAGTGGAATAATAAACTTAACAACTAAATTTCATGATTTTGATTACTCATTTACTCATGACTTCACCAAGAGTTTAATTTAAAATCCATTTTATTACAATTAATAAAAATTATTTTTGATAACATTTACTTTAAAATTATTTAATAAAATTTAATATAAATAATGGGTAAAAAAATGGAAAATTTCAATAATCCGATTGATGAAAATACAGAATTCTGGTATAATTATCAAGTATTATGTGGGGTCGAAGAAGAATTTTTAATAATAAACAATAAAGGAACGCTTGTAGAAGCTGCTGATGAAATCATGATGAAAGCCGCAGAAATCCTCGAGAAGGATACAAATTTATTAAATTCGCTGAAGATAAAAATAAGAGGCCTTGATGCTGAACCTTCTCCCACACAGATAGAGTATGTTACCTTGCCCTTACCTCCTTCTGAGATTGAGAATGCAATAATAGCTGGAAGGCAATTGTTAATAAAATCAGCCGAATTATTAGGCGTGAAAATCTTAGCACAGAGCTTACATCCTATCCAAAGTGATCCTCATCCAATTGTAGGTACACATATCAATATTTCTGTTCAAAGAAAAGGATATATAATGACGCCTGAAGAGATCCGAGCTGTTTATAATTATCTTTGGAATTATCTGCCGGAGATAATTGCTTATACGGGCAACTCTCCCATATATCAAGGAAATTTCACTAATTTTATTAGCAATCGCCTTTTAAAAAGCAGGGTACTTAAACCGAATGGTCCAGCAAAAATTAAAGTTCCAGAGAATAAGCCCGCGTTAGTACCAATGCGCTATTATGGAAGAATGCGATACACCCTTAGAATTGGAACTGGAGAAGATGAGTTTGCTAAAAGCGTGATCGCTAATCCTAAAGGAGATAGGTTAATGGATATCACACCTCGTGGGCCCTCTACAAATATTGGCGCAGATAAAGATGACTCTCCCACAAGAAACCGCGTTGAAATAAGAGTAATTGATGTCCAACAAGATCATCGGGACTTGATTGATTTAGTATTTTTATGTTGTGCATCAGCATTACATGCTTTAGCTTTAGATCGACAAAATCAATTAAATATTGATTCTCATCATGACATTAATTTAAAAAGCGTCCTAGAGCAAGGGAAGAATGCACTTCTAAAACGTAATAACAAGAAAATTACTGTAGAAGAAAGCTTGAGCGATTGGTTCGAAAAAATTAAACATTTTCAAGAGGTTCTTGGAATCAAAATGAATATACATCCAATAGAAAAATTGAATCAAGAACCCTTACAAAAGGAGTTAAAAATAAAATATAACACGCGCAATATTGAAAATTTAAGGCGTCAAGGGAAAAAATATGCAATTGTCCAATTAAACTCGTCTCGAATAGTTAAAGACAAAAGTGGAAGGACATATAAAGTAAATAGTGGAGCGCAATTAAATGGGACATTATCGGTAGACTATAATTTATCTTTTAATGAAAGAGATGGTATCGTTACTAATTTCAATAGTATAAATATAATTAATGTGCTTAACCTTCAAGATTTGAAAATCCCTTTAAAGAAAGAAGATCATGTTTTAAGTGCCATGACCGAAACAGAATACCTTACAAGGAGCTTTTTAGGCAATTTTTTATTTTGAATAAGATCTATTTTGACAATCTTACTAAATTAAAAACCTAAAAACTCTATTATTTTAAATTAAATAAATTAAATGTTAAATAAAAAGACGGAGATGGGATTAAAATTACAAATACAGAAAATCAATGTAAGGAATTATTTGTATATGGGACATTACGTCATGGTCAGAGTAGGCATTATATTTTGGAAAATTATTCCTTTAAATTGGCAATTTTAAAGGGCTACACGAAAATAGATTTAGAAAATCTTGGTTTCCCCATAATAATTCAGAAACCCAGTGCTGAAGTGGAAGGGGAGTTATATTTTAATTTAGATGAGGACATATTTAAATATTTAGACCAGATTGAAGCGGTTGGTCATTTATATGATCGGATATTGGTAAAAGTACAAGCAATGGATGGAAATGAATACCTTGCTAATGTTTATTATCCAACCAAGTCTTTTTTAAAATCCATAATTAAATCGGAAAATTTACCTTTATAACAAGATCCTAAGAGGAAAAAACGTGATTATGAAAACGAAAATATATTTAATTGATAATTACCCCAAATATTACTTTAGCGAGAGAATTGACAGATTAAAATGGATAATAAGTTCATGGTTTCCAGAGTTAAAATCTGAAATAGTTCATTATTCTAATCTGAACGTAGAAAATGTCAAGGATTCAATGGGTTTCATTCTTTCTGGTTCGAATCTAAATGTATCAGAATTTTCCTTTAATGTTGCATTAAGAAATCAGTTCCAAGAAGAAATTAATTTAATCACGAGTTTGAAAAACACTCCATTATTAGGAATATGTTTCGGGCATCACTTGATTTCTTATGCATTTAATATAAAAGTTGAAAGAATGTCTAACTTGTCCAATAATTTTGGCATTATTCAGATTTCATTAAAAATGAAAGATGAGCTAATCAATTTTAAGAATATTTTTGTTGATGTTCATCATAGGGATTATATATCCCCCAATGATCCTTTACTTGAAAAAAATTTCGAAATTTTATCCTTAGCAAGAAGAAATGGTCATATTATCGTCCAATACATGAAACATTTAAATCGACCAATTTATTCCGTACAATTTCATCCCGAAACCCATTTTACTACTTGTGCTTATGATAAATCAAAAAATAAAAGGTTTTCTCAATGCGCTAAGAATATAGGTGAATCCATAATAAGAAATTTCATAAAAATTTGTTTAAATGCGAATGATTCTAAAAATAAAATTTAATGTTATTCGGATAGAGGTAAATCATTTATAAAATTTTATCATCTTGGAGATTTTTCACTAACTCTTTAGCAATCTGTTCAGGGTTGCCCTTTAATATTATTCTATCTCCCTTCCTTTTAGGCATGAAGATTTTAAAAACCTCAGTTTTAGAACCATTCAATCCTATTTCAGACTTTTTGGCATTTAAATCTTCTGCATTCAAGTGTATTACTTCTTTTTTCTCATATGCATCAACTATTCTTTGAATGTTAGGATATCGTGGTTTGTTAATTTCTTTTAAGACGGAGATTAATGCGGGCAATTGGCTTTCTATCACGACAACTTCTTCTGGTCTAAAAGCTCTTTCAACAATAATTCTGTTTTGATCTTTTAACTCAAAATTTAAAACATAAGTAATTTGAGGAATTCCTAATTCTTCAGCCAATTCAGGACCTACTTGGGCAGTGTCTCCATCTATAGCTTGCGTTCCACATATAACAATATAATTATCTTTTTCCTTTTCATTTTCATTTAATATTTTCTTAATTGCCAATGCTAACGTATGCGAAGTTGCCAGAGTATCCGCTCCAGCAAAAGCTCTATCTGTAAGAAGATATGCTTTATCAGCGCCCATTGCTAAAGCTTCTCTCAAAGCTTCTTCAGCTTGTGGAGGGCCCATGCTAAGAACGATGATTTCTCCTCTATGTTTTTCTTTAAGGGAAATTCCGAGTTCTATGGCATGTTTATCGTGTGGATTTATAATTGATGGAACACCCTCTCTAACTAAAGTGTTGGTTTTAGGATCTATCTTGACTTCAGAAATTCCTGGTACTTGCTTGATGCATACAAAAATTTTCAATCATACCACTCCATGAATTTATTAATGATATATACAATAATATTATGTCTAACAACTTTTAAACTGATTTTTTTTATTCACTTCAATAAGCGTGTTAATAAAATAAAATTCTACTGATAATTTAAAATTTCGATTAGAACTTCTAATTTTATTAAATATAAGTTTAACCATAGTTATAATGCATTAATTATTTTAAAATGAATGACTTAACAGAAATTGCAAGAATAATATAACAAGAATTAAAATCGTGAGGTTAAATCCAATTTTGGTTATCTCTTTTCTTTAATGATATCTAAAATAAAGGAAAAATTTATAAAAAGAATATATTTTATCTTAAAAACCTCTTTTTAGATAGCGATTTGCTATGACTAATCTTTGAATTTCGCTAGTACCTTCATAAATTTCAGCTACTTTAGCATCTCGGAAGTATCGCTCCACATTATATGCTTTCATCACGCCATAACCTCCATGAATCTGAACTGCTTGATGTGCAGCCTTCATTGCTGCTTCAGAAGCGACCAATTTTGCCATTGAACTAGCTAACCCGTAATCCTTGCCTTGATCACATAAATAAGCTGCTTTATATGTCAATAACCTCCCAGATTCTATTGATGTTGCCATATCTGCAATCTTCCATTGTATTCCTTGAAACCTTCCTATTTTCATCCCAAATTGTTCTCTTTCATTTGCATATTTTATTGCAGCTTCTAAACAAGCTTGTCCCAATCCTACACATTGAGCCGCGATGATAATCCTACCATAATCTAAAATTGATAAAGCCAATTTAAATCCATCCCCGATGTTTCCCAATATGTTCTCGTCAGGAACCCTAACATTATCAAAAACTAATTCAGAAGTGTTTGAAGCTCTCACGCCAAGTTTATCTTCTTTTACGCCCACTGAATAACCAGGAGTGTCGGTATCTACAATAAATATCGTGAGTTGTTTTCTTGAGTCCTTCCCACCTGTCCTGGCAACCACTAATAAAGTATTAGCAATTCCGCCATTCGTGGCAAAAATCTTGCTTCCATTAAGAACCCATTCGTCTCCATCCTTAACAGCGGTTAACTGAACACCTCCCGCGTCTGAGCCTGCATTTGCTTCCGTCAATGCAAAGGCTCCCAATTTATCTCCTTTTGCAAGAGGAATCAAGAACTTTTCTTTTTGTTCTTCAGTTCCAAACGTGTAAATAGGCCTACAGACTACACTACAATGGACTCCAGTGGTGATTGCCCAAGAAGCATCTATCCTGCCAATCTCTTCTGTAATTATGGCAAATGCAATCGTATCATCGTGAAGCCCCGCACCTCCATATTCTTCTGGAATGCAAGAGCCAAAGTATTTCATTTCTTTAATTTTTTTAAAAACAATAGGGTCTAATTCCGATTTCTTATCGGATTCTTCTGCAACGGGAGCAATATATTCTTCAGCAAATTCTCGAGTAATTTTTCTAATCATCTTTTGTTTTTCTGTAAGAGAAAAATCCATCTTTATCAACTATTTTTTATTTTTTTTTTTAATAAATTTCATTTTTTCTTTTGTAAATTTAAAAACTATATAATTTAATCTGAAATCTTAATTAAACTTGTTTTTAACTTTTGACTCTAACTCTATTAAAGTTATGCCGATTATATTAGCATATTTATTTATCAATTATACTTATTACTTTTTTTTTCCATATTGAAAAAAGTATAATAATTTTAATGATGATTGCAGTTTTTCAAAAAACTTTTCAGTTTTAATTAAAATTGAGTAATTTTTTTTTAGATCTTAACTGATACTCTCAAAACACAATATTTTTATTAATTTGTGCTATTAAAAAAAATGAAATTATTTATTAAATCGTGTCATTATATAAATTAAGCCTTATTACTTTTTTAAAATAAGGTTTGAAGTAAACGTATAAAAATTAAATAAATCGTCCAAATAGTGATACACCTTGATAGAAACAGAACAAGTTTTATTGAAATTTCGTGGATTAAAACTTATCAGTTTCAAAAGACGAGGTTATGGTGAATTTGTTGGTACTGGACTTTTAAATCCCCTTTATGATCGATTTAGACTTTTCAGATTAATTATAATGTTATTACTTGAATCCAGCTTTTACAAGAACTCCCCTTTCATAGGTAGATGGAAAGGAAAAAGGGTCTCTAACACGTTCGCACCTCCAGTTGGAAGCCACCCTCAATTAAGAGCTTTCAAGGGACTAGTACGCAACTATTTACTGGGATACTCTTATCCAGTAGCTTGTACATTTGCCGTTACGTATAAATGCCAGTGCAAGTGCGTCCATTGTAGTGCTGGAAAACACGTTCGGAGAGGATTAGAAGAGCTTTCAACTGAAGAAGCGAAAAGAGTAATTGACGAAAGTCAAAAGCTTGGCGTGACGATTATTGCTTTTACTGGAGGTGAACCGTTGCTTAGAGACGATATATTCGAATTGATAGCACACGTTGACAAGAAAAAAGCAATGCCGATAATGTTCACAAATGGGCAATTTCTCAGCGAAGAAAATGCCCAAAAACTCGTTGATGCTGGTCTTTATTCTCTTTTTGTTAGCATCGACAGCCCTGTTCCAGAAGAACATGATAAATTGCGGGGCGTTCCTGGTCTTTTTAACGATGCCATTGAAGGAATAAAGCGAATGAAATCTAAAGGTGTTTTTGTTAACCTTTCTTCTTATGCGATTCGTTCCTCTACAGAAAGGGGAATGTATAAAAAATTATACCAATTAGCTAAGGAACTTGATTTAGACAATTTTATCTTGTTCGATGGCGTACCAACAGGAGCCATGTTAAAGAATGTAGATGAAATGCTCACTCCAGAACAGCGTCAAGAAATTTATGAGTATTCTGCCAAGTTATTTAAGGAAACTGCTAAACCTCCATTATCCTCGCAATCATGGCAAAATTCAATTGAAGCCTATCTTGCCGGAATTGGTTGCCTTGCAGCAAACATTCAATTTTACATTACTGCTTATGGGGATATTGCCCCGTGTGATTTCACGCCCTTGTCTTTTGGAAACATTAGAAAGGAGCCATTGAAAAAAATTTGGCGCAGAATGATCAGTCACCCTGCATACTCTCACCGAAGTCCTGTTTGCAGGATGCAAAATCCTAAATTCCGCCAAGTATATATAGATCCGATCCCCGAAGATGCCAAGCTTCCTTATGATATTAAAAAATTACCATTAATTGATTATCGAAAAATAAAACTCGAAGAGAAGAAAGAAATCCACGAAACAATAATGAAACAAATAATAACTTAATTTTTTTTAATTTTTAATATTAATTTCATTTTTTTAAATTCTTGTTTTGAATATTAAAGGATCAATTTTCAAAAACTAATTTTTTTATGGAAAAAATTGAAAATAGGTTAATTTTATTGAAATTAATTTTAATTTATACAACCATTTTATTTGTACCAATAATTAAAATGATCATTATATTAAATAGGTAAATATTTCAGTTTCTATATTATTTATCTTCCGTTATTTAGGATGATTTTTCCAAAATGTTAAAATAAATGGTAATAAAAGTAAATAGGAAATAAACGAGCGAATCTTTAAATAAACAATTATGGAATGTTTAAATTTTTTATATATTGAAATCTTTTTCAATTATTTAGAAGAATTGATAGTTCTCATTAAAATGATTTGCACTTTAATTGCCCCCATTACTCTTTTAGTTATCATCATTTTAATTTCCTCTGGAAAGATGAATCGTCTTCTCATTAGTTTAGCTGGAGCGCTTTTAGTCTCCTTTTCTTTACTATATATGGATAATGTTCAATCATCAACCGTAATTGGATTTATTTTGGGTTATGATTATTCAAATCTTCAAACTATTCTATTTGTTTTAGGGATGATGATTGTTATTACAATTTGTAAGAAGACTGGAGTCTTCATATATCTGGCATTTCGTTTGGTCCAATTAATGAAAGGAAATAGCCGATATATTTTATTTGCACTTTGTTCATTTACTTTTCTTATTTCATCTTTATCCAGCAATATTTTATGCATTTTTTTAATAATTCCACTAACGATTACAATATGTAGGATGCTAGATGTTAACCCCATACCATATATTTTATCAGAAGGAATGGTCGTGAATTTAGGGGGACTTTTATTTGTTATAAGTTCAATTCCAAATTTATTAATCAGCCATTCAATTACATGGACATTTCCTCAATATTTTTTGGATGTAGGGTTTTTTTCTTTGATCCTATTCGTGATCACTCTAACATTTTTAGCAGTATACAACAAAAATAAGCTAAAAAAACCTAAAATAGAAAGAGTTAAGGTCTTGTTAGGATATGATGCTTGGTTATTTGTTGAGAATAAAAAAAAATTCTTCATCTCATTGTTCATGTTATTAATTACAATTATTTCTGTAATAATCTTGCCCTTAATTTGTAACATCTCTATTGACCTCATTGCTTTATCAGGTGGCGTGATCTTATTAATCTTAACCATGAGAAAAGAGTTTCATGATTTGTGGAAAGAGTTGGATTTAGAGTTAATCTTTTATTTATTTTGTATATTATTCATATCCGAAGCTATTGAATTTTCTGGAGTGTTAAATTTTGTTTCAGGAGGATTAGAATTAGTTACTGCTGGAAATGAATTGACACTGTCCTTGCTTCTATTATGGATCTCTGGTATTTTAAGTTCTGGGATTCATAATGCCCCTATAACGAAAATATTTATTCCAATAGTAATGAATTTATCCACTCCTGGAAATGAAAGAGTATTTTTTTCTGCAGTTTCAATAGGGACAGTATTAGGTGAAAATCTTTCTGTCATTGGAGATAATTTAGTATTAATCTTGATGGTTCGCGATTATGGCTATGATTTAAAATTCTCTACTTTCATGCGTTTAGGAATTATAATAACAATAACCCAATTGATCTCATCAACAATCTTTTTAATAATGAAAATTTTAAATTACTTCATCATATTTGGAATTTTGATTTTAATTTTAATTGGAATTCTTGTTTACTATCATCCAAAAATCTTAAAAATGCTTAATAAATATTTTCCAAAATATTTTAAAAAATTTAAATAAAATATTTGTCTTATTTCACTAGTTTTTAAATAAAACTTATGGATCAAAAAGATTCTGACAAGATACTTTCATCTATCAACGTTAAGCAAAAATTAGATTACCAAATGTTTCAAATTTTTAATATTTTAATGGCTTTGTAATGATTAAATAGTTTAGAAAATATTAGATATTAATTATATTTAGAATATCAATATATATTAAAAATTAATAAAAAATAGCGTGAGTGTTTCTTGTTTGACA